>OEQY01000154.1_pt1 | contig 19036 bp, 18 predicted proteins | sample 1539871 | NCBI WGS metagenome assembly OEQY01 (sample SAMEA3891877, study PRJEB23780) | metagenome | biome: terrestrial biome; feature: animal house; material: Caecal content | place: Italy | collected 2015-05-05 | reverse complement strand
CATCTGCCGGAGGAACGATCTGTCCGAAATGGATGGCGAAACCGTGTGCGAACATTAACATATTTCCCGGCTCCAGATTGGGAGCGATATCTTCTTTATACATCTTGGCCTGCTTCTCATCGTTGATCAGGATCATGATCAGGTCGGCTTCCTTGGCGGCCTCGGCGGTGGTCTTGACCTTCAGGCCGGCGGCCTCGGCCTTCTGCCAGCTCTTGGAGCCCTCGTAGAGCGCGACGGTCACGTCCATGCCCGAGTCGTGCAGGTTCAGCGCATGCGCGTGGCCCTGGCTGCCATAGCCGACGATGGCGATCTTCTTGCCCTTGATGAAGTCGAGGTTGCAGTCCTGCGCGTAAAACATCTGTGCCATTTTCGTTTCCTCCTAAATTCAACGATATGTGACAAAGGCTATATGGAACGGTCTGGCGGCCGTAGCATATCAGTTCCAGATGCCCCCGGCGATGGTGCTTTCGCCGCGCTGAAGCGCGACGGTTCCCGTGCGCACGATCTCCAGGATGTCGTAGTCGGCCAGCAGGCCGAGCATTGCCTGCGTCTTGTCGTCCTCGCCGGTCAGCTCGATGGTCAGCGTGGTGCGGGCCACGTCCACGATGCGCGCGCGGAAGATGTCCACGATGCGCATGACGGCGTCGCGTTCCGCGGCGCCTGCGCGGATCTTGCACAGCACCAGCTGGCGCTCCACTGAACGGCGCGGGTCAAGCACGATGACCTTCTGCACGACGATGAGCTTGTACAGCTGCTGCACGAGCTGCTCGATGTGCGCGGCGTCGCCCTGCAGCGTGAGCGTGATGCGGCTGACGTCCTCATTCTGCGTGGGGCCGACGGCCAGGCTGTCGATGTTGAAGCCGCGCCGGCTGCACAGGCCCGACACGCGCGAGAGCACGCCGGGCTGGTTTTGCACCAGCACGCTGACCGTATGGCGGGTGACGGGCGCCTGTGTGCCCGTGGAGATGGTGTTGCGCGAGTGCGGTGCCTCGGGCTTCGGGGCGGCCGGATCCAGCGGGTCGAACGGATCGTACGGTTCCATGGCTTTGCCTCCTCCTGTCGGTCCTTAGTTCAGGCAGAACGAGTCGATGGGCGCGCCCGGCGCGACCATGGGCGCGACCATCTCGTCGATGCCGAGCATGCACTCCACGATGCAGGGCCTGCCCGCGTCAAGCGCCTGGGCGATGGCCTGGCGGAACGCGTCCAGCGTCTGCACGCGCCAGCCGGCCAGGCCGTAGGCCTCGGCCAGCTTCATGAAGTCCGGACCGCGATCGAGCGTCGTCTGCGAATAGTGCTTGGAGAAGAACAGCGTCTGCCACTGGCGCACCATGCCCAGCGTGCCGTTGTTGAACAGCACGATGATCACCGGCACGCCGTAGTGCTGCGCGGTGGACAGCTCCGTCAGGTTCATGCGGAACGAGCCGTCGCCCGTCACGAGCACCACGGGCTTGCCCGTGCCCACGCTCGCGCCGATGGCGGCGCCGAAGCCGAAGCCCATCGTGCCCAGGCCGCCGCTGGTGATCAGCTGGCGCGGGCGGGAGAAGGGGAAGTGCTGCGCCGTCCACATCTGGTGCTGGCCCACGTCGGTGGCTACGGTCATGTCGCCTGCGGCCTCGTGCAGCGCGTGCAGCACGTTGCGCGGCTCGAACAGGTCGTTTTGCAGGTAGTTCTCGCGCATGGAGCTGGCCTGGCGCACCCAGTCGGTATGGCTCTGCGCGGGCAGGCGCTCGCACAGCAGCTCCAGCACCACGCGCGCGTGGCCGGTGATGTGCAGCGTGGTAGAGACGTTTTTGTTGATCTCGGCGCGGTCCAGGTCGATGTGGATGACCTTTGCGCCCGGCGCGAACGCCTCCGCGTTGCCCAGCGCGCGGTCCGAGAAGCGCACGCCCACCGCCAGCAGCAGGTCGCAGCGCTGCATCGCGATGTTGGCCGCATGCGTGCCGTGCATGCCGACCATGCCCAGCGACATCGGGCTCTGCGGATCGATCGTGCCCAGGCCCATCAGCGTGTTGGCCACGGGCGCGTCCATGCGCTCGGAGAGCGCCTTGAGCTCGCTTGCCGCGTCGGTCACGCCGCCGCCCGCGTAGATCAGCGGGCGCTGCGCCGCCTGGATCAACTCACACGCGCGCTCCAGGTAGGGCGTGACGCGCCGCTTGTACTCCTCCAGCTGCTTGCCGTAGGGCTGCAGCTGCAGCGCCGGATGGTCCGGCGAGTAGTTGGGGATCAGCGCCTGTCCGCTGGCCGGCTCGTACTCGCACTCGGCGATCTGTACGTCCTTGGGGATGTCGATCAGCACCGGGCCGGGCCGGCCGCTCTTGGCGATGAAGAACGCTTCGCGCACCGTCTGCGCCAGCTTGCGTACATCCGTCACCAGCCAACTGTGCTTGGTGATGGACATCGTGATGCCCAGGATGTCCGCCTCCTGAAACGAATCCGTGCCCATCAACTGCTGGGGCACGTTGCCGGTGAGGAAGACCACGGGCGAGGAGTCCATGTAGGCCGTGGCGATGGCGGTGACCAAATTCGTCGCGCCCGGGCCGGACGTGGCCAGGCATACGCCCGTGCGCCCGGTGGCGCGCGCATAGCCGTCGGCCGCATGGCCCGCGTGCTGTTCGTGCGCGGTCAGGATGTGGCTGATGCGGTCCTCGCGCTTGTACAGTTCGTCATAGATCGGCAGCACCGCGCCGCCGGGAAAACCGAAGAGCGTCTGTACGCCCTGCTCGATCAGGCACTCGATCAATATGGCTGCGCCGCAAAGCTTCATGGGAAAAAACTCCTTTCTGACGTAAAAAAGCAGCCCCCGTCCATTCTTTAGGACGAAGGCTGCTTCGCGGTACCACCTAAATTCACGCCGAGGCGTGCGCTCAACCGGATACGCCGCGCGCGGCGGAAGATCCGTTCCTCTTTTCACGGTGAGGCGTCCGGCGGGCCTACTGACACATTCAGCCCGCTGCTCGGAGGGGATGCGCGACGCGCCGTCCGCGGGAATTCTCACCGGCCATTCCCTCTCTGAAGCCCTTCGGCGCAGGCTTTTCCTCGTCATCGCAACGCATATGATGCTATTGCAAATAATGATACCACCGCCGCGCGCGCACTGTCAAGCGGAATTTTCACTTCGACTCGCGCAGGGTGTACCACTCGGGGTAGGAGATGACGGTCAGCTCCAGATCCTCGGGCAGGCCGTAGAAGCGCTTGAACGTCATGGCCTCGGAGGGATCATAGGGGGAGGCGATCCACACGTAGCCGGGGTAGGGCAGCTCGGCGATGACCGCGGAGTGCGCGCCCTGTTCCACCTGCTCGTACAGGTAGGCGAGGCGTTCGTCCTGCGTGCGCGCGTTGAAGTAGTAGACGTGCAGCCACAGCGCCGCATAGAAGCAGGCGACCAGCGCCAGCGCCGCGTGCGCATGGGGCAGGCGCACGCCCGCAAACGCCTCTTGCATCAGCAGCGTGCACAGCAGCGCCATGATGACGTATGAGGGCAGGAAGCAGCGTCCGCCCACGGGCGTCACGGCGCTCAGTGGCGCCACGAGCACGAACACGCTCAGGTACAGTAGCAGGCAGCGGCGGCGCGTCGCGCCCTGCGGGAAGGACAGCAGCAGCACGACGCCCAGGCTGACGGCATAGAGCAGGCACAGCGCGGCCGTCAGATGCGGCGTGTAGGCGCGCAGCGGCGCGTAGAGCGGGTGGAGCTTCTGCACGATGGGCCACAGCGGCATGCAGATGCAGTAATAGCGTGCGGCGGCCAGCAGGCGCGAGCGGTTTGTACCCCGCTCGCGTACCGCCTGCGCCAGCAGCGCGACTGAGAAGGCCAGGAGCATCGGGATGCAGTCCAGCAGGAACGGGTACACCATGTCCGTGGCGAATGTGTTCCAGCAGGCGGCCAGCGCCTGAAGCGGAGCGTTCAGCAGGCTGATGGTCCGGCCGTAGCTGTCCCCGCCGCTGAAGATGACGCCATAGACCGAGTTGGAGAACATCAGTGCCGCGCCGCACACCGCGCCCAGCGAACACAGGAGCATGCCGTGGGCGCGCACGCCGCGGCGCAGGCCGTACAGGTACAGCCCCAGCGGCACGACGCAGAAGAAGATCGTGACGTTCTCCATCAGCAGCGCGCCGGCCAGGCCCAGCACAAACAGCGCGGGCCACCAGGCGGGCCGCGGCGCGCGTGCGGGATCGAAGTCCGATACCAGCGCGAGCGCAGGCAGCAGAAACGCCGCGATCAGCGTCGCGGATGTGCCGTAGTTGGCAAACCCGGACACCCAGCCCAGCGTCTGGCGTGCAATGTTGGTGGGCAGCGCGCCCATCAGGCAGCACATGAGCAGCATCGCGCTCGTGCGCCGTTCGCGGGGGGCGTTCATCGCTGGCAGCAGCGTCATGAGCGTCAGACAGATGCCCATGAACAGCGTCTTGAACAGCTGGCTGCGCGTCAGTCCGAGCACCAGCAGGTTGCCCAGGTAGCGCCCATTCTCACCGTCAAACCCGCGGCTGAGAAGGTCCAGTCCGCTCTGGCTGCCCCAACCCAGATCATCATGGACGTAGAGCACCATGGACGAGAGGACGAGGCAGACGCAGCAGACAACCAATGTCAATGCCATGCGGGATGGTTTGACAGAGCGGAAAGACATACGATCACTCCTGTTTTTCATGCAGTAGCAGGACAAAGATGTGGTTCTCCATATTGTACCATATTAGGAGGAACTGCACAAGCCATCCATTCCGCCTTGATTTTCCTGCCGCCGGGCGGTATAATGCCCAAAACAGACGAAAACCGGCCCTTGGCCGGCAAAGGGGGAATCCGACTTGTACGACATGCAGCCATCCCTGCGGGAGATCGACCGGGTCGTCGCGGCGGGACCGTTTGCAGACTCGTGGGCGTCGCTGAGCGACTTTCGCGTGCCGCGCTGGTATGAGGAAGCGAAGTTCGGCATCTTCATCCACTGGGGCGCATACAGCGTGCCGGCGTTTGGCAGCGAGTGGTACCCGCGCAACATGTACATCCAGGGCTCGCCGGAGTTTGAGCACCACGTGAAGACCTATGGTCCGCACAGCCGGTTCGGGTATAAGGACTTCATCCCGCTGTTTCGCGCGGAGCGGTTCGACGCCGAGGCGTGGGCGGAGCTGTTTCAGACGGCGGGCGCGCGCTACGTCGTGCCCGTGGCCGAGCACCACGACGGCTTCCAGATGTACCGCAGCGACATTTCCCACTGGAACGCCTATGAGATGGGTCCCCGCCGCGACGTGCTGGGCGAGCTGAAGGCCGCCTGCGAGCGGCGCGGCCTGGCGCTGGGCGCGTCCACGCACCGCGCGGAGCACTGGTTCTTCCTGGGTCACGGCCGCGAGTTTGACAGCGACGTGTGCGGGCCCCTGCAGCGCGGCGACCTGTACTGGCCCGCCATGCCCGAGCCCGGCCACCACGACCTGTTCGGCGAGCCCGCGCCGACGCAGGAGTACCTGCAGGACTGGCTCGTGCGCACGTGCGAGCTGATCGACCGCTACCGGCCGCGGCTGCTGTACTTCGACTGGTGGATCCAGCACAGCGCGTTCAAGCCCTACCTGAAGAAGCTGGCGGCCTATTACTACAACCGCGCCCGGGAGTGGGGCGTGGAGGTGGCCATCGACTACAAGCACGACGCCTTCTCCTTCGGCACGGCCGTGCCGGACGTGGAGCGCGGCCAGTTTGCCGACGTCAAGCCCTACTTCTGGCAGACGGATACCGCCGTCGCGCTCAACTCCTGGTGCTACACCGAGCACAACGACTTCCGGCCCTATCAGGACATCCTGCAGGACCTGGTGGACATCGTCAGCAAGAACGGCTGCCTGCTGCTCAACGTCGGGCCGCGGGCGGACGGCACGATCTGCGAGGAGGACCGGCAGGTGCTGCTGGGCATCGGCCGCTGGCTGCGCGTCAACGGCGAGGCGATCTACGGCGCACGCCCGTGGCGCATGTACGGCGAAGGGCCGACGCAGGTCGTCGAGGGGCAGTTCTCCGACGGCATTCAAAAGCACTTCACGCCCGCGGACTGGCGTTTCACCACGCGCGGCGGCTTCCTGTACGCGACGGTGCTCAAGCGTAGCGCGGACGGGCGCTACGCCATCCGCGCGCTGGGCGAGCGCGACGCATCGAAGGTCGCCAACTTCCACGCCATCATCCGCGAGGTGACGACGCTGGAGGGCCCGGCCGTCTCCTGGCGGCGCGACGAGGAGGCGCTGCATCTGCACACCGACGCGCCCGGCGACACGCCGCTCACGTTCAAGCTGCGCATTGACTGACGAAAACCGGACCGGTTCCAAAGGGACCGGCCCGGTTTGGCGTTTCAGGGTTCGCCCGGCGCGCTGCGCAGCACGGCCGTCATCGGCCGGCCCTTGGCCAGCTCGTCGATCAGCTTGTCCAGGCGGCGGATCTCGCGCATCAGCGGATCCTCGATCTGTTCCACGCGCACGCCGCACACTGTGCCGCGGATGAGCTCCCGGTTCGGGTTCGGATGCGGCGCATCCCGGAAGAACGCGCCGTACGTCACATCCGACGCGGCCAGCGCGCGCACGTCCTGCGGCGCATAGCCCGTCAGCCAGGAGATGACCGCGTCGACCTCCTCCTGCGTGCGGCCCTTGCGCACGGCCTTGGCGACCAGCAGCGGATAGACCGCGCCAAAACGCATGGCATAGACCTTTTCAGGCTGCATGGCATGCCTCCCGCGCGCTCAGAAGCGCAGGCTCAGGCAGCTCAGGCCGCCGTCGATCTTGCGGAACTCGGACGTATCCACCGTCAGCACGGGGTAGCCCAGGCCCTCCACGGCCGCCTTGACCGCCGGATAGCCCTCCGGCACGATCACCGTGCCGTTGACCCAGATGCAGTTGGCCGCGTAGGCCTCGGCCTCGGGGATCTGCACGCGGTGGTAGCCCTGGAAGCAGGGCTTGTCCGTGAATTCGCCCGAGACGAGCAGGTTGCCGTTCTCCAGGTAGTTGACGCCGGTCTTGAGGTGGAGCACCTTTTCCAGCGGCACCTGCTCGCAGGCAAAGCCGTAGCGGTCCAGGATGGCGGCAAACTGCGCGATGCCCTCCGCATTGGTGCGCGCGGACAGGCGACGTAGAACGTATCGCCGACCATCATCACGTCGCCGCCCTCCAGCGTGCCCGGCGCGCGGATGAACCAATTGCTCGTCATGCTGGGCGGTCAGCCCATCGCCTGACTCAAGTACAACCGCTGGACGGCCATGTTCGCCATGGTGCTGCTGTGCTGCTGGCGCTGGACCGGCATGAACATCCTCTATTATATGGCCGGCCTCAAGTCCATCCCCGGCGAGCTGTACGAGGCGGCGGAGATCGACGGCGCGGGCGCCGTGCAGAAGTTCCTGCACGTGGGCTGGCCGCTGCTCAAGCCCACGACGATCTATGTGCTGACGATCTCGATCTATGCGGGCCTGTCGATGTTCACCGAGAGCCTGATGATCTTCGGCACGAACAATTCGCCCAAGAACTACGGCCTGACCATCGTCGGCTACCTGTACCGCTACGGCTTTGAGCGGGTCGACAAGTTCGGATTCGCCAGCGCCGTGGGCCTGGTGCTGCTGGCCGGCGCGATGGTCATCACCGTCGCGCAGCTGTACATCACCGGCACCATCGGCCGGCGGAAGGAGGCGTGATGTCCCATGAAGAGAGAAAGACGCGCCTATCACCTGACAAGCCGCATCTTCCTGATGGCGTTTTTCGGTATCCTCGCGCTGTTGATCCTCATCCCGCTGTATGCGCTGCTGCTGGGCACGTTCAAGGGCGGCGCGGAGCTGTTCGTCAGCGGCCTGAACCTGGACCCCACGCCTGAAAAGCTGCACCTGCGCGCCTGGCGCTACCTCTTCACGGGCGTGATGAGCAACGGCGAATACCAGCCGCACGACTACTTCCTCTGGTACCGCAACAGCTTCATGCTCGTCATCGTGCAGGGCTCGTTGACGCTGCTCATCTCCTCGATGGTCGCCTACGGCTTTTCCAAGTACAACTTCCGGGGCAAGAACTTCCTGTTCCTGTGCGTGCTGCTCGTCATGATGATCCCCCTGGAGATCCTCATGCTGCCCATGTACACGCAGATCAACGCCATGGGCATGCGCGACAGCTATGTCGGCGTGATGCTGCCGTTCCTGGCCAACATGAGCGCGATCTTCTTCTTCAAGCAGTTCCTGGAGGGCGTGCCCATCGACCTGCTGGACGCCGGGCGCGTGGATGGCTGTACGGAGTACGGCATCTTCTTCCGGATCATCGCGCCCATCATGAAGCCCGCCTATGCCTCCATGGCGGTGCTGGTGGGCATGGGCGCATGGAACGGGCTGCTCTGGCCGCTGCTCGTGCTCTCCAGCATGGACAAGTACACCATTCCCCTGGGCCTGAACACGCTGTTCACGCCCTACGGCAACAACTACGACCTGATGATCACCGGCTCATGCTTTGCGCTGCTTCCGCTGCTGCTGCTCTACCTGCTGGCGCAGCGATTCATCATCGAGGGCATGACCGCGGGCTCGGTCAAGGGCTGAAAGCAAACCCCGCTCCTGAGGGAGCGGGGGTTTTGTATGCATTGCGCCGTCACCGGTTTGCGTACATTTTTTCGTAGTAGTTCTGGTATTCCCCGCTGATGATCTCCTCCCACCAGCTGCGGTTGTCCAGATACCACCGGATGGTCTTTTGAATGCCGTCGGCAAACTTCGTCTCCGGCAGCCAGCCCAGCTCGTTGTGGATCTTCGTCGGGTCGATCGCATAGCGCATGTCGTGCCCCTTGCGGTCGGCCACGTGGGTGATCAGGCTCTCGGGCTTGCCCAGCTCCCGGCAGATCAGCTTTACGATGTCGATGTTGCGCATCTCGTTGTGCCCGCCCACGTTGTACACCTCGCCCGCGCGTCCCCTGCGCACGATCAGGTCGATGGCCTTGCAGTGGTCCTCCACATACAGCCAGTCGCGCACGTTTTCGCCCTTGCCGTAGACCGGCAGCGGCCTGTCGTTCAGGCAGTTGGCGATCATCAGCGGGATGAGCTTCTCCGGAAAGTGATACGGGCCGTAGTTGTTGGAGCACCGGGAGATCGTTACCGGCAGGCCAAACGTGCGGTGATAGGCCAGCGCCAGCAGGTCGGCGCCCGCCTTGGATGCGCTGTACGGACTGGAGGCGTGGAGCGGCGTCTCCTCGGTGAAGAACAGGTCGGGCCGGTCCAACGGCAGATCGCCGTAGACCTCGTCGGTCGATACCTGATGGTAGCGCCCGATGCCATGTTTGCGGCATGCGTCCATCAGCACCTGCGTGCCCAGCACATTGGTCCTCAGGAACACGCCCGGGTCCTCAATGCTGCGGTCCACATGGCTCTCGGCTGCGAAGTTGACGACTACATCGGGCTTTTCTTCGTCAAAGAGCCGGTCGACCGCCTCGCGGTCGCAGATGTCCGCCCTGACGAAGCGAAAGCTCGGCTGGTCCATCACGGACGCCAGGGTGGACAGGTTGCCCGCATAGGTCAGCTTGTCCAGGCAGACGATGCGGTCCTCCGGATGGCTCGCCAGCTGATAGAAGATGAAGTTCGAACCGATGAACCCGGCGCCGCCGGTGACGATGATGGTCATGCCCATGCCCTCCTGTCAGATCTGTTTATAGAGGAAGTTGCAGTCGCTCTCTTCCAGCAGCGGCGCATGGGTATCCTTGGCGGAGAGCAGGTCCTCCGTCACTTCGCCCCACGTCACCCCGATGGACGGATCGTCAAAGCGGATGCCGCGATCGTGTTCCTTGCTGTACAGGTTATCCACCTTGTAGCAGAACTCCACATCGTCCGTCAGCGTCCTGAATCCGTGCCCGAACCCCCGCGGCAGGTAGAGCATGCGCTTGTTCTCAGCGCTGAGCTCCACCGCCACCCATTGCCGGTAGGTCGGGCTGCCCCTGCGCAGGTCCACCGCCACGTCCATCACCGCGCCGCGCGTCACCCTTACCAGCTTGGCCTGCGCCATGGGCGCATTCTGAAAGTGAATCCCCCGCAGTGTTCCCTTCTGCGCCGTGAAGGACTGATTATCCTGTACAAACACTGCGTCGATGCCCATCTCATGGAAGGCCTGCGTGCTGTATGTCTCCATGAAATAGCCGCGATGATCGCCAAAGACCTGCGGCTCAACGATCCATACGCCGGGAATACTCGTTTCGATCTTCTTCATCAATACAGCACCTTCCCTTCCGCGACTGCTCTCAGATGTTTACCATAGGGGCTTTTCCCATAGCGCGCCGCACTTTCCAACAGCTTCTCCCGATCGATCCAGCCATTCTTATAGGCGATCTCCTCCGGCGCGGAGATGGTGATGGACTGCCGCTGCTCAATCATCTGCACGAAGTTGGCTGCGTCCACCAGGCTGTCCATCGTACCGGTATCCAGCCAGGCAAAGCCGCGGCCCAGCAGCTGCACATCCAGCTCCCCCTGATCCAGATACATCTCGTTGAGTGTGGTGATTTCCAACTCACCACGCGCCGAGGGCGTTACCGTGTGCGCCATGGCGCTGACTCCCTGCGGGTAGAAGTACAGGCCGGTCACGGCGTAGTTGCTTTTGGGGGTCTTGGGCTTTTCCTCAATGGAGAGTGCTTTGCCGTCTTTATCAAATTCCACCACACCGAAGCGCTCCGGGTCGTTGACATAGTAGCCAAAGACGGTCGCACGGCGGTTCGCCTCGGCGTTATGCACGGCGGCGCGCAGTATCCTGCCAAAGCCGTTGCCATAGAAGATGTTATCGCCCAGCACCATGGCGCAGGCCTCGTCCCCGATGAATTCCTCGCCCAGCGTGAAGGCCTGGGCCAGCCCGTCGGGGGGGAGGGCTGGACCTTATAAGAGAGATTGATACCAAACTGTCCGCCATCGCCCAGCAGGTTCTCAAAGCGCGGGGTATCCTCCGGGTGGAGATGATGAGGATGTCGCGGATGCCCGCCAGCATGAGGGTCGAAAGCGGGTAGTAGATCATAGGCTTGTCGTAGACGGGCAACAACTGCTTGCTGGTGACCATGGTGATTGGATAAAGACGCGTGCCCGCGCCGCCAGCTAGGATGATGCCTTTCATATGTGGTTATACCATTTGACAGATATACCATCATCGCCGCTTTATTTTCAGATGGTGCCACTGTGGTTCTGTCCGGCTCAAGGCATGAGCCGATGCGGCGCATATCTCCAAGAAAGTAAGGAGTCCTGCGAGCTTTGTCTTCCCCAGCGCGCGGGCCAGGCTCTCCCGTTCATGACGCACAGGGTTCCAGGATGCCCGTAGACCCTGGCTGCTCCCGTCAGGTCAATCTATTCTGCTGTCAACAGCATGCTTTCGACCGTTTCATGTGCAACGTTGTTCATTCGCATAGGTCAGATTCTCGGTCCGTTGGCGTCGGTCAGCGCATCATGCCCAGCGCCCAGGCATGATCCCTTCCCCATCGATGCACCAGAACGCGTATCAGACCGTCCCGGCACAATGGATGAACGTAGCTCACGGAGCAGATCCATCTCCGATGGGCACCTCACTCAATTGGATGCCTGCCTCAGCCCGGCGGGGAGGGCAAGACCTCTACCTTTCTGAGAGGCTCATCCTGAAAGGTCGCCGTCCAGCAGGTGCTTAAACATCCAACGCCTTCATTGCGTCAATCAGCATCCGGTTCTCCCGCTCGTCTTTGACCGCAATGCGGATGAATTCGCCCTCGCCGCAGTCTGCCTTTCCTGAAAGGTCCTTGATCAGCAGATTGTTGCGACGAAGCAGCATCGTCGCAAATTCCTTAGATGTGTATTTCCGTGTCACTCTACACATGATATAGTTGGCTTGAGAAGGATATGGCTCGAGATAGGATATCTCCTTGAGCGCTTCATAGAGTAACTTCCTCTGTTCCCCAATTTTATCACAGGCACTGCAGTATGATTTTGCATACAAATTAAAAATCTGCATGAAGTATTCCGCATACGAATTGACATTCCAGATCGATATTAAATCGTTCATTTTCTTTTGGAGCGTCCTGTCTGCGCATGCCAGAATGCCCAGTCGAATGCCTGGAACACCGTAGGATTTGCTGATGCTTTTGATCACAATCAGATTGGGATATGCCTCCAGGATATCATCCGTCAACAGCGTATAGCGCAGCTTTGGATCAGCAAAGTCAATGAAAGACTCATCAAAAATACAACGCGTGTCATGCTGCTTGCAGACATCCAGCAGGCGGATCACATCGTCCTTGGGCATGAAGGCTCCGCTTGGGTTGTCCGGGTTGACCAGCGTAATCACATCCGACTCTACTGCTGCTGCGCACAACGCATTGATGTTAAAAGTGAATCCGTAATCTCTGGAATAAATCTTCCGAATCTCACAATCGCGGAAGCAACGGATGTATTCATTGAATGCCGGAACACTAAGACTCATCTTTCCGGAAACCGAACGTCCCAGCACATCAATCAATTCCGCCGCGCCATTACCTATCAACAGATAATCCTGATTCACACCGAACATGGAGCTGGCCAGCTGCTTCTGCATCTGCATGCCCGATGGATACTGAGTCAGCAGCGGATGCGAAAAGGAGCGCATCTGTTCTTCCATCCTCGTGGGTGGAAAATATGGATTCACCAAATAGCAGAAATCCGCCAGCTTCGGAAACCGCCAGTATCCGCCGTAATGACTGTTATATGCCGCAAGCATCCTATCCTGGGGAGTAAAGAGCGTATCGGCAATTTCCAGATCGGCAGAATTATCGACTTCATACCACGTCACGTTGCGCAACACAAAGGCCTTGAGCTGCGCCTGAGATAGATGTGCCAGTGTTTTGAGCACCATTTCGTAGTATTGGTTTTTGCCATACGCCTGAATATATGCCTCCAGAAACGGTACGTACAAGCGAGAAGAGAATTCCTTACTGAACTTATAGATGTTGACAGTTTTATAGTAATCGTTGATATGATCAAAATGGAAATCCTTCTTTTCAATGAATTCCATAATGTTTCCGTCTGAATCCAGCGTAGTCACGGTGCCGTCCATCCAGTGCTCATATTTGGCGACAACCACCAGATTCGGGTTTGGATCCTGAACAACATCCCGCAGGAGCGTGTCATCATACACCAGATCGGATTCTAGCAGGATCGTGTCATCTCGCATCAGCTGTTCCTTGGCCAGATACAGAGAAAAGATGTTATTCGTAACTGCATAATCCTTATTGTATACGAATTCAAACTCCATCCCAGTGATGTTGTTTTTGATGTAGTCCACCAACTTCTCGCTTGCCCAGCCGACCACCATCACAAATTTCGTAATCCCCGCCTTCTCAAGCGCGTCCACCGCGCGCTGAAGCAGCGTTTTGCCCCCCACCTCAATCATGCATTTGGTCATAGCTTCGGTGTATTTTCCCATTCGTCGACCCATGCCCGCCGCCAACATAAGCGCCTGCATAAATTGCACCTTCTTCCCTATTGTATGAACCTCGCTGTCAGTTTTGCTGCAGCTTTTCCAGCAGCTTTTGACTCACCAGCGTAAATCTTTCTCCGCCAATTTCCACAAAAGCGCCATGATAAGGCGGGAACCAAAATGCCTCCGCTTTTCGTCTGACAATGAGGGCGTCGTCTGTCAGCTCCACCTTTTTATCCCTCTCCATATCCGCACGGCTATAATACACGCCGCGAAATGCTTCCTGTGGCGTTCCCTCAAGCGGATCTCCTGCCAGCATTTTTTGCAAGACCTCTTTGAAAAGCTGTATTGAGTTTTCCTGAGTCAGCGCTTCTGCCTCCTGTGCAGTTGTTATATTTTCAAGCACGAACCATTTCTGTGCAATAATGCTACCGCTGTCAACACCCGTTGTCAGGTAGTGTGCGGTAACAGCCCACTCTTTGTACCCATGCAACACGCAAAAGCAGCAAGCCGCTACGCCGCGATGTACTCCTGTTGGCGCAGGATGAAAGTTGATGATTCTTCCGTGAGCAAAGTCGATGATGTTGCTTTTGAGTATGCGATGATACAAGTATGAGATTCCCCAGTCAAACTCTGGGAACAAGCCATCATGAAGCGCTTCGCCCATCGTTTGGTATGTGTAGGTAGGAATGCCTTCCTTATCGCAGAATTCGCTTATCCCGTTTGGCTTTGCTTCTTCGAATACACATGCTACAACCTCTACCCCCTGAAGGACCATTTCTTCCAGAACCCGTCTTGACGCTGAACGATCGCCGCAAAATAACGCTGCCTTCATAATACTTTCTTCCTTCCGAATCATTCCGCACAATTGTCATGCTGATTCATATTCAGTATGGCCGGGTTATTTCTTTTTCTTCGCCGTTAGCTGCTCCAGGATGTCCATTGCCGCCACGCGGGCCGCTGTTCCATAATGATAGCGTTCCTCGTGGCTGATCTGCTCGATACGCTGGCTGTAATCAGTCTCATGATCCAGCAGCTCCTGCGCGCGCATACCGATCTCATCCAGCTTATCTGGATACAGATCATAGCCCACCTTCGAACGCAGCCTTTCGGCAAAGCTGACAATTTGAATCTTTTGATAATCAGGATTCATGGTCTTCATTGGCGTGTGGATGAAGAGGACGGGCTTGAAAGTCGTAAAGCAAAATTCGTAGCCGATATTCGACCAATCAGTGATCAGCAAATCGGAGGAATACACGCTGGATGAGGAGACAAAGTCATCTTCAATCGTCAGTTCATTTTGGAACTCGCGATACTGCTCCTTCAGCGCAGAGATCTGTACAGCATGATGGCGCATGTACTGCGGATGCGGCCGGAGCGTGATGTGATATCCCTTTCCCAGCAGACCCTTGAGGATTTCTTCAATGCAACTTTCCATAATGTTTTCCGGCTGCCAGGATGGGGCTATCATGATGCGCTTGATCGCGTGTTCTTCGTGCGCACTGTTCTCATAATCCTCTCTCATGCGGTCCAGCAGGGGATACCCACACTCCACAAGCCGTTTTTCAGGCAAGCCATAGAGTTTTTCCATTGCTCGGATCTCTTTTTTGCCCTGCTCATTCACAATGTATACAGTATCATAATGATCCAGAGCGCCGGAGCGGAGCTCCGTATTCACGCTGCCCAATCCGTGAAATACATATATATACTGAATGTTCTTACGGACATAGCTGCGTTTGATATGGTATTTTTCGAGCTCCGGCATTGTCATCACCACAATGTCGGCATCCATTTTCATCATCAGTGTAATCAGTCGCTTTTCGCCAATATAGTACGGCTTGATCTGTGGGTGCGCCTTGGCGATCTCGAAGATCTGGTCGTTAGGATCACTGGTGATATAATGGATGATTACATTGGAATGATCGAGCAAGAATTCGATGATGTCCTGATAGTATTTATAAAAGCCACTCTGTTCGGAGTAGAACACCAGATGCTTGTTGACGATGGAGAAAAAGCGCTTGTAATCGGCCCTTTCACGCTGGACATCCTGCTTGCTGCGCGTGCCCGCCGCCTTGCCCACGCTCTGGTACTGCGCCAGTTCCTTTTTGGAATCAGCCAGTTCCGCATAGTCGATGTGCTTTTCGGGCCGGTAGACCAGGTTGAGCACGGCCTGCTGGCCGATGGTGAAGAGGTTGCTCCAAATCCAGTAAAAGCCCACGCCGGCCGGGATGAAGAAACCCAACACCAACGACAGGCCCACCGAAAAGAGCATCGAGCCCATCTGCTCGGCGCGGCCCTGCTCACGCTGGAGGGGGTTCATGACATTCTGTGAAAGGCTGAGAGTCACCGAGGCCAGGCCCGCTAAGACGGGAATGAGCAACAGCATGCCGCCAGCCTGCGCGGGCACACCCGACAGATGAAAACCCAGGAACGACATGTTCATCCGCAGCATGGCGGTCAGCGTTTCCTGCGTCATGCCGGGAAGCGCTGCAAAGGCAGTCAGATCGGTAGCCCTTTGCACATAGTCCAGCGCCAGCAGCTCCGCCGAACTGGAAGCGGCGTCGATCCCGCCCAGCTGATGTGCGGCGCCGACCACCGCCTGGCACAGGTCCTGAGGAAGCCGGAGGATATAGCTCAGCGGATGATAGATGACCTGAATCAACCCAATGAGCAGAAACAGCTGCACAAAAATAGGAATGAGGCCCAGAAAGGGGTTGTACCGTTCCTGTTTATAGAGCTTTCCCTGCTCTTCGGCGATGGCATCCCCATCACCGAAGTGTCGGATCTTGATACGGTTGATCCGCGCCTGCATGCGTACCATTTTGATGCCGTTCTGGTGCACCCATAACGACACCGGAAAGAGGATGAACTTGCTGAGAATGGTAAAGAGGATCACGGCAAGTCCATAGTTCTGCACCCATTGGTAGCACAGGCGCATAACGGCCCCCAAAGCTGCGCCGATCCATTGCATCGTCACTTACTCCTTCGTCGTTTCGTCACTGGTCACTCGAATATCGTCGCTTTCCACTTCTTTTTTTGCGTTCTCATCCATGCCCAACTTGTTCATGACCTTTTTCTTGGCCTTTCGCCAGTACACCACCACTGCCGTGCCGATTGCGATGGCTACGCCTGCGACTGCCTGGATGACAAAGGTCGTAGTAGATGGGTCAATATAGGCAAGGGCCGGGGTGGAAAAGAGGAACAGGAAGCAGAGGGTGAGATAGGCGATGAAGAGAAAAGAGCCAGGCATACGGTTTTTCATTTTTGTACACTCCTTATTTAAGACATGTCGTTATTGGAAGATCAATCTGAGATATCTGATACAGAAACCATATTGTCCAAAGAGCCATCCGGTTCAAAGTGATACGAGCACTTATATGTTTCTCCCTGATAGCGGTTGAAGATATATATCTCCAAACCCTCGGCCGTCACATTGGGAATCTGCGCCTTAAAACCCGCGTTATAATACAGATCATTATCGAAATAATCGGCAATATAAGTGATGCTTTCCTTGACGGTGGTATAGACTCGCATTTCTTCCGAATTTCCGCATCGGATACCGACCAGGACCTCCGTATCTCCGGCATCCACTTGATCGATAATCGACCATCCAGTCAGCGTCAACGTTCCTTCGGCGTCAATTTCCACAATGTTTAGACCGCCATTCGTCCAGCCTTTCAGTTCCTTTTCTTCCGGAAGGGACACGGGCTGGGATGGGCGGTAGTGCACCTGGGCATGCCCGTTCACCTTTTCGAGGATATATCCGGTATCCGTTCGGCAGACCGGAATGCCGTCTTCTTCAACCTGCAGAAGAAGACGATAGGTTGCATTGGGCAGGCCTAGAGGACAAAAATCCAGGCCGAATCCAGTCTCTTTTTTGGGGACAATATCAAAATCCGTATAGTACCAATTTGCATTTGAGAGTATTTCTTCTAGTTGAATTTGATAATGACGGCTTTCCGATGAAAGGACAAGGCTTCTTGTTGCCTGTTCATCAGTAGCGTCTGAAATATTGTATATGTACCCTGACATTCGAATCATATCAAACAGTTCATCCGTCTGTTCGCATGTGTCAAGTTGGTAAAAGGCATAACCGGAAACTGGCGAAAGCTCGTCTACCGATTCAATATTCACATGGTGGATACTGTTGCTAATCCAGGCTATGAACGGGGTTGAAAAGACCATCCATACAATCAGCAGAACCACGCCCAAGCCAAGGATTATTCTTTTAGTTGCAATGCTGCTCAATGTGACGTAACCTCCTCCATGACCTGCAACGGCACCAGCTCAATATCCGTATTTAAAATCGTATTGAGCATGGTAATCATGATATTGAGGCCGCTCATTCCCTCAATGTCGATCTTGTCCTCGCCATTGTATAAAGCCGCAAAAATCCGTCTGCGCACGTCATAGGGTTGCTCTCTTCGGAAGCCGTGATCTGAAACCACCGCTATCAATGCATTCGGATCGTTTTCAAGGATTGTCTCTATGATTTCCTTGATTTGTGAATTGATAAATTCACACTGCCCAATATAGTTCTTCGCATTTACACGTTCACGGTTTGGCAAAAGATTCCCGTCTTTATCAAATAAAAATGGAGTATGGGGACAGGAGATATGGCTCAGCACAAAGGTATTTCCCTGAGGGATGTTCTCTGGATTTTGCAGATACTGCAGTTGCGATAAGAGGATCTCTGCCTGGCTGTTGGAATCACCTTGTATTAGTTCCCCGATCGCTGTTCGTTTCCAAAAGAGAAATACGGTGTCTTCCCCATCCATCGTTACGTCAGTAGAAGCTTTCCCTGCTACGGTTTCTCCCTCAAAGCCATAAAAATCTGCCGCTCCTATCCCGACGACATGATATCCATATGACTCCAAAAGGGGAACAAGGACGGCGTTTTCACGATGCTGCAAGATCAGATTCCAATCTTCCAGAAGCGTACGCTCATCGCTATACGCGGCCACATAATCCAAATTGGCGATATTCGCCGTTATCGCTGCCGTTTTATCGCCCTCGTTTTCCGACGTATAGGATACGCTGAACCCCTTTTCCTCCAGCCAATCTGTAAAAGGGGTGTTGTCGAATCCCAAGTATTCCTCAAATTCGTAATTGCTCGAATATTCGTCAAACAGGAGCCAGTAGGCATTTCGTCCGCTTGTTTCCATCGTGCTTGTCGCAGGAGTGCCTGACTGCTTCGTTTCCTCCACATCCTCCGGTGCGGAAAGCAGATACGGCGTTGCCATGCCTACATTCAACACGACCAGCAGGCTAAATACCACCGTCAAAACTGGCGCGGCTATTTCAATCACGCTCTGAGGAAGACGCCGGGCAAGTACAATGCAGCCAGCGGCAATCAGTATCAGCAGCGTAGCAGTGTGCCAATACCGCATGGAGGGGACCAGCGCCGTAAACACATCTTGCAGTGCAGCCCCATTGGTAAAAAGTATCACAATGAGTATCGTACCTGTTGCTGCTCTTTGGGCGTTTCTCAACAACAACAGCAGCAGGCCCAGCAATAACAAGCCGCCGCCGGCCATTATACCCATTGTTTTAACGATTCGGGATATGTCCGGGATCTGATTCACATTGTTCATCCATAGAACCACCAATGGATAAATGCTTGCAAAGACAGTTCCAAGTAGGGCGTACCAAAGTCCTTTGAATCTGTTTTTCATTTTTTATC
>OEQY01000151.1_pt1 | contig 19088 bp, 21 predicted proteins | sample 1539871 | NCBI WGS metagenome assembly OEQY01 (sample SAMEA3891877, study PRJEB23780) | metagenome | biome: terrestrial biome; feature: animal house; material: Caecal content | place: Italy | collected 2015-05-05 | reverse complement strand
ACATACATAGTGAATTTTTCGAACGAAATGTTACAAAAATGCTTGACCACAACACGCTATTCTATGATGTACCGTGATTATGAAACATTATTTCCTGTATTGGAAGAATTACAGATCGGTTTTGTTGCCTTTTCCCCATTGGCAAACGGTTTTCTATCTGCCAAATATGGCAAAGACGCAGAGTTTGCAAAAGGAACCGATTACCGAAGTATAATGCCACAGTTTTCCCCAGAAGGAATTGATAAAAATCAGGAGCTTATCAAACTGCTTTTGGATATGGCAGAGAAGAAACATGCGACGCCAGCACAGATTTCTCTGGCCTGGATGCTTGCCAAGAAACCTTGGATTGTACCAATTCCTGGAACCCGTAAGTATGACCGTCTGGTGGAAAATGCGCAATCGACCGATGTGATACTGACCGATCTTGAAGTGAAAACATTCGATCAGATATTGGAGACCATTCCAATGTCAGAAGTATTTGGAGGATCGAAAATCAATTAAATTGCTCCTACCGAATTCTTCTTCTTTTTTGTATGCCACGATAATAAGAATGCCGAATTAATAATAACCAAAACGGATCCAGCATTGTGTACAAGTGCACCGACAATAGGATTTAACACTCCCGTAATGGCTAGTAAAATTGCAATGAAATTCAATGTCATGGAAAAGGTTAAGTTACATTTAATTGTTACCATCATTCGCTTTGCCAAAAGCAGCAGATGTGGCAGTTCTTTAATATCGTCATTGACCAAAGCAATATCGGCGGCATCTACAGCAATATCGCTGCCAATGCCTCCCATGGCAATTCCTACATAGGCTCTTTTTAACGCAGGTGCATCGTTTATGCCGTCCCCGATCATGCAGACTTGTTTGTTCTGATTTTGATACGTGTCAATCCATTTTAATTTGTCTTCTGGAAGACAGTTGGCATGAACTTCTTCGATATGAAGCTGACTTGCGATATGATTTGCAGCGTTTTCATGATCTCCTGTTAAAAGAACGGGAACTGCACCTGTTTTCTTTATTTTGCTCATGGTTGCAGCAGCATCTTTTCTTACTGTGTCGGATAATGCTAAAAATCCAAGGAATTGTTGATCTGCTGCAACGAAGATAATCGTACATCCATTTTTTATGTAGTTTTCGGATTCCTGCAATTGTTTTTTGGAGATTCGGATTTGTTTCTCTTCTAGCAGCAGTTGATTGCCTGCCAGAATCGTTTTCTTTCCTACAGTTGCCTGTACGCCTCTTCCTGGAATCATTTGAAAATCGTTTGGTTCGGAAAGTGATTTTTTCTGATCGGTACGATAACATTGTACAATTGCTTTTCCCAATGGATGTTCCGAACGCAATTCTGCACAGGCGGTGTAGGCATAGAGTGTTTCTTTTTCTATGTCAGGCAGAGCGGTTTTTACTGCAACAACGGTTGGAGTGCCATAAGTAAGCGTTCCTGTTTTATCAAATGTAAGATTGGAAACGGATGCCAGACGTTCCAGAGCATCTCCCTCTCGAACGAGAAAGCCATGTTTTGTTGCATTTCCAATTGCTGCCATAATTGCAGTTGGTGTTGCCAGTACAAGTGCACACGGACAAAACACAACTAAAATAGTAACGGCTCGAATGATTTGACCACTAATAAGCCAAGTAAGAGCAGCAGCCGTCAATGCGATTACTACAATCCAAGTTGCCCAGCGATCGGCAATCCCAACGATTTTCGCTTTTCCAGCATCGGCAGACTGAACCAGTCGAATCATACGCTGGATGGAGCTATCTTCCCCTACTTTTGTCGCTTTCATATCAAACGAACCGAATTGATTCACTGTTCCGCTCGATACAGGATCATTGACGGATTTATCAACTGGGAGTGATTCACCTGTCATAACCGCCTGATTAATCGAAGTTTGACCAGAACAAATGACTCCATCGACTGGAATGGTTTCTCCAGGCAAAACCCGAAGAATATCTCCAACTTGTACTTGCTCTGCGGAAATGACTTGTTCTCCAGAATCCGTAAGCTTTCTGGCAGTACGAGGGGTTAAATGGATTAATTTTTCAATGCCGGCTCTTGCTTTTGCAACAGTCAAATCTTCAAGTAATGCACCAAGCTGCATAATAAATGCAACTTCACCCGCTGCAAAATCTTCTCCAATCATAACCGATGCAATGAGAGCAATCGAAACTAAAACATCCGCTTTTATATCAAAAGCCGTTACTAATCCGATCACTGCTTCCAAAATAATTGGAATACCACATAAAACAATGGCAATCCATGCCATATGAAACGGAAATGGATCGAAGCCAACCAAACTTACTACCAAAGCAATACCAGAAATAACTAAAAAGATAATATCTCGTTTCATTCCGCCCCATTCTAACAGTTTTTCTAATTTTTTCAAAATAAATCGTCTCCTTTCCTGATACCCCTATAGGTATATAGCCATTATACCTATAGGGGTATTGGTTGTCAAGGCTCAAAATAGGATTTTGGACTTTATGAAAGGGAAGCTCTAATACAGCTTCCCTTTTTCTCGCACTTAGGTGATACTTAAATCATGTTCGCAAAGCGTTCTACTGCCTTTGTGAAGTTTGCAATTGTCTGATCAGCATCCCCATGTTCGATTCCATCTCTAACGCAGTGGTTAATATGTCCTTCTAATACAACTTGCCCAACTTTATGCAGTGCAGACTTTGCAGCATTAATTTGAGCTAAAATATCCTCACATGGAATATCTTCATCTACCATTCGATCAATTGCCTGTACCTGTCCAATAATCTTTTTTAAACGGCGATGCAAATTAGCTGAATCCATACATTGTTTCATTTTGTCTTCCTCCTTTTCAATACAGCTAGGGGTATCTGTATTTATTATGAGTCAGGAAAAAAAGGTTGTCAAGGAAATCCAAGGAAAGAATTGCGATTTTTGTTTTTTTCCAGTATAATGGAATGAAATACAAATGCGAAGGAGTAGTGAATTATGACAGAAAAAGAGAAATCCTATGCAGGGCTATTATATCAGCCAGGTGATCCAGAACTTGTGGCAGACCGAGAAGAAACCGTAAAAAAACTATATGCATACAATAATTTACATCCACTGGATCGAGAAGCAAGAAGTGAAGCAATCAAAGGAATCCTTGGAAAAGTAGGAAAAAACTGCGTGGTCGAGCAACCACTTTTTTGTACTTATGGATATAATACAACGGTGGGAGATAATTTTTTCCTGAATGTGAATGGAAAATTGATGGATAGTGGAAAAATCACAATCGGAAATAATGTATTTATTGCTCCGAATGTCTGCATTATAACCGAAGAACATGCAATGGATGTGGAACAGCGGATGGCTGGTCTGGAATATACTCATCCCGTTACGATTGGGGATAATGTTTGGATTTGTACGGGTGCTTTAATTTTGCCAGGTGTAACGATTGGAGAAGGCAGTATTATTGGCGCTGGAAGCGTTGTTGCAAAAGATATTCCTCCAAAATGTCTTGCTGTCGGCAATCCGTGTAGAGTAATCCGTAAATTGTAACAAAAATTTTACCAGACTTTTTACCAAAAACGTGATAAGATGAAAATAAGCAGAAAGGAGTTGTTCATCTATGGAAAAGGCAATGGTTTACTTCACAAAAGAAATTAATTCAGATGGCTTAATGAAAGTCTATCATGCATTAGGGAAAAAATTAAGTGGAAACGTGGCAATTAAAATTTCTACAGGAGAACCTGGCGGACATAATTTTTTACAACCCAAATTAATCCAACCATTAGTGTCCGAATTGAATGGTACCATTGTGGAGTGTAATACTGCCTATGAGGGAAGAAGAAATACAACAAAAGAACATTGGCAGGCAATTAAAGAGCATGGATTTATGGAGATTGCAGCTTGTGATATTATGGATGAAGAGGGCGATTTTGCAATTCCAGTAACAGGCGGAAAGCATTTAACAGAAAACTACGTTGGAAAACATTTAAAGAACTATAACTCAATGTTAATTTTATCTCATTTCAAAGGGCATGTAATGGGAGGCTTTGGAGGAGCATTAAAGAATATGTCGATTGGAGTCGCTTCTTCAAAGGGAAAAGCCTATATTCACGGGGCTGGAGAACCAGAAAAGATTTGGACTGCGGATCATGATTCATTCCTGGAATCCATGGCAGAAGCCGATCAATCGGTAATGGAATATTTGGGACGAGACAATATTTTATATATCAGCGTAGCCAATCGACTTTCTGTAGATTGTGATTGTGATTCCAATCCACAGGAACCAGAAATGGAGGATATTGGAATTTTTGCATCTACCGATCCAGTTGCTTTGGATCAAGCTTGTGTTGATGCTGTTTATCGTTCTCCAGATCCTGGAAAAGCCGCTTTAATTGAGCGAATTGAGTCTCGAAATGGAATTCATACGGTAGAATGGGCAGCAGCATTGGGACTTGGCGTAAGAGAATATGAATTGGTTTTACTGGATGAATCATGTTCTGACCAATTATGATTGGAATCATTTCCATATTGTACTTATTGCAGCAGCTGTTAAGATAGGTTGTTTACTTACTTAACAGCTGTTTTTGTGTTAGAAAAAATGGAGAACTGTCATTTTGTATAAGAAAAAGTTTTATTTATAAGTCAATTTGCCAGTTGCAGTTTCTCTGAAAAATGTTATAATTAGAATTGAAAACGATTACAATATGAACGTAAGTTGTGGAGGTTTTTATGAATCAGAAACTTATTTTTTTAGACATTGATGGGACGTTGACCGAACCAGGAAGTAATATACCACCAGAGTCTGCATTGACTGCGATTCATACGGCACAGGCACTTGGACATAAAGTTTTTTTATGTACTGGTCGTAATCTGGCCATGTTATCTCCTCTATTAAAATATGGCTTTGACGGAGTAATTGGCAGCGCTGGAGGCTATATTACGTATGGAGATCAGATTCTTTATAGCTGTCCAATGACAGACAAACAATTCCAGCATGTAATGGCTGTTTTTAAAGACAATGGCGTGTTCCGTACGGTGGAATGTGCAGATGGTTCTTATACGGATATTGAATTCCGAGATTTTTTGGAAAAACAGAATACAACTGGAGCCAACTCAGAATTAATTCGTTGGAGGAAACAATTAGAAGAATCTTTAAATATCCTTCCGATGCAGGAGTATCAGGGACAACCAGTCTATAAAATTGTATTTATGAGTCCTAGCATGGAAGCTATGGAAGTGCCAATTCGTGAGTTGAGTAATGAGTTCAACGTCTGCATTCAAGATCCTGACCAATATGGTATTGTAAATGGTGAGTTAATCAATCGCCAGTTTGATAAAGGACGTGGAGTACAACGTGTCTGCGAAGCTTTAGGCGTTGATATTAAGGATACGATTGGTTTTGGTGACAGCATGAATGATTTGGAAATGATTGAAACGGTTGGTTGTGGAGTTGTAATGGAAAACGGAAGTCCAGTTTTAAAGAAAAAAGCCGATTATATTTGTCCAGCAGTAACGGAAGATGGGATTTATCGGGCATTTGAGAAACTAGGACTTTTAAATGCTTAATTGAATCAAAGGAGGGAATTTCAATGAAACTTGCAGTGCTGTTTCCAGGCATTGGATATCACACGGATAAGCCGCTGCTCTATTATGCAAAGAAATTGGCTGCTTCTCATGGATATGAGATTGTGAAAGTTTCCTATCAGCACTTCCCTGAAAAAGTAAAAGATTCCAAAGAAAAAATGCAGCAATCGGTGGAAATTGCATTAGAACAAGCCGAGGAGAAATTAAAGGGAATCCAATTTTCTCAATATGAGACAATCCTCTTTATTTCTAAGAGTATTGGAACTGCGGTTGCAGCAGCATTTGCCAAAAGACATCGGATTTCTGCCCATCATATTTTCTATACCCCAGTGGAACTATCGTTTGCTGCTATGAATCAAAATGGAATCGTATTTCATGGAACGAAAGATCCATGGGTATCCACTTTATTAGTAAAAGAGAAGTGCACTGAAAAACGATTACCGCTTATTATCATTGAAAATGCAAATCATTCTTTGGAAACAGGAAATGTTCTTACCGATTTGAAAAATTTAATCTTTATTATGGAACGTACCGAACAATACTGTTCTGATATAGAGAAGATGAACGGTTAATATAGTGCCAGAGGGGGAAACACGATGGCAATCTGGAATCCATGGCATGGCTGTAAAAAAATTAGTCCTGGATGTTATAATTGTTACGTTTATCGCAGAGATCGCAGCTTTGGAAAAGACAGCCGTATCGTGACAAAAACTGCAATGTTTGATTTACCATTAAAGAAGAATCGAAAAAAAGAATATAAATTACAATCTGAATTCGAACCAGTTTACACTTGTATGACTTCGGACTTTTTTATTGAAGAAGCAGATGAATGGAGATCGAGCGCCTGGCAAATGATTCGGCTGCGCAGTGATTTGAATTTTGTGATTATTACAAAACGAATTGAACGATTGGAAACTTGTATTCCGAATGATTGGAATGACGGTTATGAAAACGTTACCATTGTGTGCACTTGTGAAAACCAGACAAAAACCGATGAGCGTCTTCCAATTTTCCTTCGTCTACCGATAAAGCATAAGTGGATTATTCACGAACCGATGTTAGAAGCGATTTGGATTGAACCATATCTTGAATCTGGTCAAATCGAACAAGTAATTTGCGGCGGAGAATCAGGAGAAAGTGCGAGACTTTGTGATTTTGCATGGATTTTAAGCACACGTCAACAATGTATCAATTACAATGTCTCGTTCCATTTTAAGCAGACAGGAGCAATTTTCAAAAAAGAGAATAAAATTTATCGAATTGATCGGACGTATCAGATGACCCAAGCGCAAAAGGCTGGGATTGATTATAAGTTTCAGAAGAAGGCTCCTGGAAGAGAAGCCTCCTTCTGAAATGCAATGAGGTTATTGGATTGAATCACGGTATTTCTTTGGGGAAATACCGTGATATTTTTTAAAGGTTCGAGTAAAATAATTAACATCCAAAAATCCAACTTGTTCTGCAATTTCTTGAATAGAGAATGCAGAAGTATTGAGTAAGATTAGCGAATGGTCGATGCGAACTTTGTGAATGTAGTCCGTTAACGTGACGCCAACTTCTTTGCGGAACAGTCCTGATAGATAACTGGGACTAACAGAAAATTCCTCAGCAAGACCTTTCAAGGAAATTTGCTTTGTATAATAAAAATCAATATAATTAACTGCTTTTTGAATAAGAGAAGAATAGTTTCGCAACGAATAATTTTTTACAAGACTACAATACCGATGTATCATTTCTTTTGGTAATCGATAAAGTTCTTCTAAGTGTGTACATTCTTCAATTTGAATTGCAATTCTTCTGGATAGCACATCAATATGATTGTACAAAATTTTTTTGAACTGCTTTGCGAAATAATGTATTTAGAACAAACAGTAAATTTTTCTCATTGCGAATTGGATCTGCTGTACGGGGAGCAATTTTATAATTCAAAAATTTCCCATGTAATTCTAATGCCTTATTTGTGTCCCCATATTGAACCGCAGAGATAAGTTGTTCTTCTATTTCATACCGTTCGGTAATAATTGACATTGCCAGAGCAGGTTCATTGCCAGAAGAGTAATGAACTTTCCCAAAATCCTTTTCAATTGGAATCTGGACGAATTCTAGCTGAAATTCCGTTTCATCTCCAAAAATTGCTTTTCCAAAAAATAGAAGAAAGTTTTCCCAGTTATTGAATGCAATAATTGGAATGTGGTTATAATATTCTAGCAAATCTAAGTGATAACTTTCTGGTATTTGTAGTTTTTGTGTGATTTCGAAAAAACTTAGCTTGGATATTGGAGAAAACCGATATGGTCCCACAATTAAAAGAGCAGCATTCCAAGTTTCTGCCAAAGACTCTGGTAAATAGACACAAAGATAATAGATTTGAAAATCGTCTTTCATCTGGTAAAGAGTCTGAGGTCGATATTGTTTAAAAATTGGGTTAAAATATACGTTTGGATCAAAGTCTAAAAATAAATGCTGACGCAGCCCACCATCAATTTTATCCAGATTTTTGCGATCTTGGTCAATAAAAAAATGAGAAATTCCTTGCTGTTGAAACATTTCAATGAAAAAGGATAATGGATCAATATTCATATTATATCACCTACCGTCTAATTTTACTCCATTATCGTATAATTTTTACTTAATTTCAAGAGGAAATGTCAATATCAGAGGAAAATTCTTCCTTCAAATATAAAATCAAGAAATTTTGCATAACTATTCGTTAAAGTATCATTTTGCGAATAATTAAAATAGTATTTTTCTCTACTACTTTTTATATGTTTCACGCAAAAATACCTCCATATAAAAAACCATTCGATTTTCTATATGGAGGTATTTTATTAATATCTAAAAAATGTTAACATTGCCTTGGATATTAATATTTTTCGTTGTACTGTAGTTTTGGAAAAAGATAGTATACGTTCCATCCTTAGGGACAGTAAATGTATGATTAACTATTCCGTTACTACTAGCTATATATGTTTTATTATCATTCAATTCATATCCCGCTAAATAACGCTCACTTGTAGGATTGCCAAAAGTGGATATCATAATAATGGATCCTGCCTTTAAATAAAGAGATCGGAACGCTGCTGTTTGACCTGGTCCCAATGTAGTATTAACTACGTTACTTCCTCTTGCCAAAATTGAACCTAAATCAATATCGACAGACAATGGTTCTTGAACGGTGTATTCTATTTGTTCTATCTGAGTTTCTTCTATTTTTTTTGTATTATTTTCTATTATTGTATCTTGTATTTGAAGAGATGCCATGGATGAAGCATAGGTAACGGTAGGTGCGGCAACTCCTAACATACACATTGTTAAAATAAATTTAGCTGTTATTTTTTGTTTTTTGTACTGCATAATTCTATGCACTCTCCTTTCCATAATTTTGTAGCTATGTCCTTTCAAAGGAATTGCTAAGTTTGTTGTACTTGTCTTTTCTTTTGATATTTCAATCAGTAAATAGGCATAGTCACAACGTTTCTTTTCTTCTATTTGTTCTATTACTCTCTCATCACAAACTAGTTCACTCATATCAAAAAATTTCTTAGAAAAAATATATATGATAGGATTAAACCAGTGAATTTTTTGAATCAGATTGAGCAGCATTTTAAAAAATACATCGTAACTTTTTAGATGTATTAGCTCATGACGCAACATCAAACTTAAGCTATTTTTATCTTTTGTATCTTCAGGTATTACAATCTTAGGATGAATAACTCCAGTCAAAAACGGAGATGCTACAAATGAATTTTGATAAACTCTAATCTTCTTTTTTATTTTCAATTCATGTTTTAAAGTTTCTACTAAATTCAATATTTCGTGTTCTGTTACTTTGCTCGATAGAAGAAAGAGTCGTTTCATCAAATGCATACCTTTTACTGTAGATATTACATAAAAAAAGAAAAATCCTGCTATCCATATAAAGAACAAAACAGTTCCTATTCTCCTGCCTAAAGACAGCATTGTAAAATTTTTCAAGCTGATTATTACCATATAGGAGAAATCTCCTGAATCCATCTCAATTACTTCTGTTTGAGCTAAAATAACTTTACATACGATAATCGTCACTGGTATTAGGAAGAACAATATAATAAGTTTCATTGCTATATACATATAGCGCATATAACTCTTTGAAAAAAGAAATTCCACTGCCATAGTTAACAGGAATACAATACTTCCCGAAATGGACATTGTAATTAAAAATAACATTAATTCACTCATTTTCTTTACTCAACTCATCTAGTAATTTTTCTAATCGTAGATTTTGTTCTTCACTTAACGATTTTTTTCCGCATAAAAAAGCAAATAGCGTTTCTATTTGAATTCCCATTTTCTTTTCCAACTCTGCATTAAGCGTGACTCGTTTATATTGCAACTGACTCATAGTAGGATAATAATACACATATCTTCCAATTTGCTCAGATCGTGCATATCCCTTTGCTATAATTCGATGAAGCAATGTGGACTTAGCTCCCATTGTTTGTGGAAAAAGCCGATAAATCTCATTACTTGTTACTCCTGATGGATGTTCCCAAATAACTTTCATGAACTTATATTCTGTTGCTGATAATTTCTTATACTGTTCCATATGACCTTCTTTCTTCTTGGTTGTATTTTATACATTTTATTTACTTTTGTATTAATTAGGAATAAACTCACATTCATTTGCTTTTATCATCGATTGATATAGTAATTTTCTGCTGCCTGGCTTGTTTGTTTCAGCTCTTCTATTACATCATCAATAGATTTCGCACGTAGTAATTGATTAATATCTTCTAATTTTTCAATCACATTACAAACTGCAGCAAATAAAATGAAGTATTCCTCATTCATTACAATTCCTTCTTTTTGCATATGCTAATCTATTTGTTTGGTAATAGATTAGCATAAAATTAGGGTAAGTGCAACCACATTCAAATTAATTTTTTAATTAGCACTTCAATTATAGATTAACATAAATATATTATGTAAACTAATATATCTTTATTTCTAAAATATAGTTTTTCAATTATTGCTCTCTATGTTATACTTATAAAAAAAGAACCATGTTTGGAGGATAATGTTATGATAACCAACGAACAAAAGCAAAAAATCGAAAATTTCACAGAACATCATAAAGAAATGACATTAGAACTTTTGAAACAGCTCACAGCGATTCCAGCTCCTTCTCATTATGAAGAGAAAAAAGCTGCATTTGTATTGCAATGGTTAAAAAAACAAGGAGCAGACGCCGCTTATATAGATAAAGCCTGCAATGTCGTATTTCCATATAACTGTGAGGAAACAAAAGAAATCATTGTATTTATGGCTCATACGGATGTTGTATTTCCTGATAAAGACCCGTTCACAGTTACAGAAATTGGAGATAAACTGTATGCTCCAGGAATACAGGATGATAACGCCAATTTGGCAAATCTACTTATGTGTATAAAATTTCTATTAGAATATCGGCCAATCATGCCTGTTGGAATTTTATTTGTAGCCAATTCCTGTGAGGAAGGACTTGGCAATTTAAAAGGCAGTAACTATATTTACGCTACTTATGGTTCTCGAATCCAAGAGTTTATTTCTTTTGACGGAAACTATGATTGTATTGTAGATCGTGCAGTTGGATCCCAGCGTTATCGGATTCAGGTAAAGACAGAAGGTGGACATTCCTATGCTGCATTTGGCAATGATAATGCAATTTACAAATTATCTTGTATCATACAATCACTGTATCAAATGAAAGTACCAACAAAAGCAAAGACTACCTACAATATTGGCCAAATTGAAGGCGGCACTTCTGTTAATACAATTGCGGAATCTGCCTCCATGTTATATGAATTTCGTTCCGAAGACAAAGAATGTTTATCGATAATGGAACAATTTTTTCATAGTGTAATCAACACTTATCAAAAAATGGGACTTGACGTAACTGTGGAGGTGTTAGGAATACGTCCTTGTGGAGTTGGGGTGGATGAAACAGCACTCAATGATTTAACCAATCGTCATAAAGAAATCATTCATCTTTTTTCAGACAAGCCAATAACCGTTCAAGCTGGATCTACGGATGCAAATACCTTTTTATCGCATGGGATCCCTTCCAACGTAATTGGCACTTCCATTGGAGGCCGCACACATACTCGTGAAGAATGGCTGCTCACAGAAAGTATGTGCACAGGACAAAAAATTGGATTGGCAAGTGTACTTCAGTATGCCAATAGATTTCTTATCTAGTCACTAAATTGCGTGATACTATCCTAATGTTTTTCTATATTTTACAATATAGTACCCCACTCCTAATGCATCTGCCAAAAACCATCCAATTGGTACAGACCACCAAATTCCAACAACCCCGAGACTTGGAATGGCTGAAAGTGTATAAGCCAAAAATACTCGAGTACCAAGTGATACTATTGTGAGTACAACGGACATGCCAGGTTTTTCAATCGCACGATACAAACCATAGAGCAAAAATAGACCACCAATCATGAAATAAAAAGCTCCTTCAATATGAAGATATCGAACACCTTCTGTGATCACTGCTGTCTCATTTGCATCAATAAAAAGTATCATTAGAGGCTTGGCAAGTACAACAACACAGCAAGAAATCAAAAAACCAAATGTCAAAGAAGTAAAAACTGCCACATGAATTCCTTTTTGGATTCGATCCATACGTTTTGCGCCAAAATTTTGTGCAATAAAGATAGAAAATGCATTGCCAAAGTCTTGAACTGGAAGATAGGCAAATGCATCAATTTTTACCGCAGCAGCGAAGGCTGCCATAACGGTTGTTCCATAACTATTCACTAATCCCTGTACTGCCAAAATTCCAAGATTCATAATGGATTGTTGTAAGCATGTCAGGGCTGAAAAACGAGTAATTTCTCCCATACGACTTAAACGAAGTGAAACGTTTGTTTCTTTTTTAAAGAGTTCAGAAAATTTTATTCTGGTATAAATAGCAATTCCAATTCCAGAAACATATTGAGAAATAACCGTGGCTTCTGCTGCTCCAGCTACGCCACGGTTTAATCCAGCTACAAACCATAGATCTAATCCAATATTTAAACAGGCAGAAACAGCTAAAAAGATAAGAGGAACTACAGAGTTACCAAGAGAACGCAATAAAGAAGCAAAAAAGTTGTAGAGGAAAATACCGATCAGTCCTGCAAAAATTACAATCAAATATTCTCTCATTTGCTCTACCAGATTGGCTGGAATGCGTAATACCCATATAATCCAATCAATTCCAGCAAAAATTAGAATATTCAGAATTATTGTAACGATTCCAAGAAGGGTAAACGATGCTAGAATTCCTTCTTTCAACCCAAGCGTATCTTTTTGACCAAAACGAATCGAAAAAACCGTTCCACTTCCCATAGCCAGTCCCAGTAAAATGGAAGTAAGAAAGGTCATCAAAGAAAATGCAGATCCAACCGCAGCTAATGCATCGGCTCCCAAAAACTTGCCTACGATCAATGTATCTGCAATATTATAACACTGCTGTAATAGATCTCCTAAAATCATTGGAACAGCAAAACGAAGCATTGTTTTCATAACAGGACCTTGCGTTAATTCATTTTCCATTTTATCCACCTTCTCTTTCGCTTTGTAATTTATAACTTAACATATGTAATATATTATAAATTCATATAGCAAGACTGTCAAGAATATTCTTTCGTTTCGCTTGACTCTAAAAGGGGAAAAATTGTATAATGGATTTCGTTATAAAAGATGAAAAAGAAAGGAACGTTTTGCTTATGTTTTTGGATGGTCTTGATGAGTTGGATCAAAAAATTGTTCAACTACTGATACAAAATGCCAGAATGTCCTATTCAGATATCGGACAGCAGATTGGAATTTCACGTGTGGCAGTAAAGATGCGAGTGCAGGCTCTTGAGAAAAAGGGCATTATTGAAGAATATACAACGATTATCAATCCGCAAAAAATTAATGGAGCTGTCTCCTGCTATTTTGAAATTGAGACAACACCAGATACATTAATGGAAGTTATAAAACTGCTTCAGCAAAATGACACGATTACACAGATTTACCGAGTTACGGGAAAAAGTAAACTTCATGTCCATGCAGTTGCGTCTTCCAATGAAGAAATGGAACGATTGATTTATGAAACAATGGACAAACTTCCTGGTATATTAGAATGTAGCTGCAACGTTATATTTTCTCGAATTAAAGATATCAAGGGACTGCGCCTATAAAACAAAACGAACCTTATTTATAGGTTCGTTTTGTTTTATCAACAATTACTGATTGCCTGAGGAATTTGCAGCAGTTGTCGCTACTACTGCTGTCGAGGCACATAGTGCTGCTTGCTGTGCAATTACTAGCGACATAACGCTGTTTAATGCTGCTGTATTCATCGTCTGCTGCATATGGGAAACAAAATCACACATCGTAAGAATACCTGCATACATCATTCTTTGTTTTGAACCAACTCCAAAAATTCCAAATCCTTTCTGATGTTCCAGAAACTCATCTACTTCAATGATTTCTTCTACTAACTCATTCAAATCAACATTCAACATAGAAAGGACTCCCAACGTTGCTAATTCTTCTCCTGTACCATACTTATGTCCCTTCTCTTTTAAACGTTCAAATAATGTCATAACTCGCTGACATTTTATTTGACTAGATCCCTCGCCAAGCGTTAAAATATGGCTCAGTGACTGCACCGCATTACTGGAGAAAAACTGTGGGTGCAAAATTTCATAACAATGTTCCATCTCCTGCACTGCATAATCTTCATTTATTTCTGATAATGCAATCAGCGAAGCGAATGCACTATCGGAACTAGAAGTTAAAAAAGGATGATTCTGCTTCATCTTCTCATAAATCGTTCTAGTTTTACGCACAATTTGGGAGTATTGATCCGGTTCTGCGATCTGAGCAATCGAGGCTGCTGCTACTGTTAAATACTCAGAAGGGAAAAACAACTCTTTTAACATATCATAAATTTGTAAAATTCGATCTAATAAAATCCTAGGTTCCGATTCCGTTGAAAGCATCGTTATAATTGCCGATTTTGATATTCCACGAAAATTAGAAAAAACTCCCGTTTTACTATGTAGTAATCGTTTGCACTCCTTTAATTTTTCTATATCTGCTCTTTGATTTTTGGATGTCAATATACTGCTGCACAATGGGTACAAATAACTACTCTGCCATGTAAACGATTCTCTAATGACATCTCTGTTTTCAATAAACAACTCACATCTTGCTCTTAAAGATTCTTTCATTTTTATTCCACTCCTTTTGGTTTCTATTACCATAATATCTTATTCGACTATTTTTGCTCTGAATGTTCTAATCGATAAACAATCCGCTCTACCTGGCGCATTGCCTGTTCAATCTGGCTTTTTGCTGCTTCAATTTTAGAATGGACAAGATAATCCGTAATTAATCCATCTAAAAAGAAATCCGCAAATGTAAGGAAATCACTAATTTCTATATCCATATCTGTAGAAATATAGACATCCTTTAACTCTCTTTGGAAAATTAAAAGCTTTTCCTTTGCCATTCTCATATAGCTGGATGCATGATTGATTTTGGAATGTTTCATCATACCAGAAAAAAAACCACCGCCAACCATATCCACAACACCCCAATTTCCCGCACTGCGCAGCTCATCTTTTGCCATCCTCAAAATAGAAAGTGCCTGTCTTCCTGCCGTAATTGCTTCTGAAACTTCTTTTCTTTCATTCATATGGTTCCCCCACTTTCCTCATTTTTAATGTTCCAATTTAAAATCGTATTCTAAAACAGTATTTTTTCACAATTTCAATTGTCAAATGCTACCGTTTCGCTTTTCGGTACCCTGCTTCGATCGCCTCTTGCTCTGTTTGAAAAATGACTAAATATTCCGAATCTGCCATTTGTTCATAGGAAGCCTGCCCAGGACAATGATAAATTTTTGAGCTAGAGTTTCCTCTAATTTCACTTTGTACAGAATCCATTTTTTGTGCAGCAGTCTCCGCTAGATGACTATCTCCCGTGCTGTAGTCAATGGTAATGCCAGGCTGAACATTATATACAAATACGTGAAAACAAATTGCTTCCCCCTGATCTTCTACCGAATATGCTTCAATTTCAACTCCTTGAGCAACCAAATCGCTGCCTAAAAAAATAGGGGTTACTCGATAGAGTACGTGATGATTGGTTTCCTTTACATAATCAGCTACCATATTTTCAAATGGAAGCATTCCTTCCACATTCATATATCTTGTTCCTGTGATTAAATTTTTCTCATTTGCATTTTCTGCGGTTAGTTGGTATCCAATTAAATGGCAGCGATTGTATAAGTATTTTCCATCCACATTTTCATATTGAACACTCTGCCATCCTGTTGGCTTAATCTGACTAATACTTCCTCTATCTTCCGTAGGCATTAAATCCATTCCAATATTGGCAAAAGCCACGCCACATCGACCAAGAGAATCTAACTCACTATATTGCTCAAAGGATGTTTGAGTCATATCGGATTGTTCAAACATCGGTATGTTATCGTTTAATACTATATAGGGTTCCCCCTGATATTCTGGTATAGAAACTGCTGTACCATTTTGCATAGTTCCTTGAACCGATTTTGCAAACTGATCTGTTATATCACAAGAGGTAAGAAATAAAATTCCCGTTATCAATACGGCAATCAACCATATCCTATAACCATTTCTTTTCATCCGTTCTTCTCCTTTTTCGTATAAATTTCTTCTGTAATATTTTCATGGGAAGAGCCTTGAAACTCTTCTTCTCTTTCTTTTTTCCAATTTTTTAAATCCAAATCTAAGTAAAAATCAGCTGGATAATGTCGATTCCACCAAAAAACAATGAGTTTTTCAATTTTATTTTCATAAGGCTTCAATAAAGCGGACTCTACCAAACAAAATTCGCCTTTCTGTGCCTTGGATAAAAAATTTTCATCTACACAAATAAAATTATTTGTCATTTCTTCATACAATTTGTAAGAATATGCATTCATCCATAACAGAGTTCCATTACATCGCTGCACAATACGTTCTCTTAATTTTCTATCTTGACTCTGACGTCGATTACAAAACATCATTCCTTGACGATCATCCAAACATACGATAACATTCATGTCAATCTTGTACTGCTCTCCTTATATTTTCTATCAATTTATTTGCTATTTTAACATATGGAATCACTTTTTTCAACACTACGAATTGTTTCAATCACAACAGAAAAAATGATTGACTTTTATCTGTTTTCGGATTATAATGCCAATCGTCCGCTTTCGGATAAAATGGAGGTACAAATGGAAAATACGATTATTGATCAGCTTGCAGCATTCAATCAGCTCTACAAAGAAATGGATGAAATTTACCATTTATATGCAAAAAGGCAGGGGATTTCTGATACTGCTCTGTGGTTACTCTATTCCCTTTACGAAAAAGATGCCGCATATACACAAAGGGAACTTTGTTCTGCCTGGCATTATCCACCACAAACCATTAATTCTGCTCTAAAAAATCTGGAAAAGCAAGATTTTATCTGCTTAACTTCAATTCCTGGAAATAAAAAAAACAAATTAGTTTTTTTAACCGAAAAAGGAAAAAAATTAACCGAAAACGTGATTTCTCGTTTGGTTTTAGCCGAACAGCGATCCTTTCAGTCCTTATCAAAAGAAGAACAGGAATCATTATTAGTTTTAACTCAGAAATATACCGAACTTTTACGTATTGAGATTAATGAATTATTAAACTCTTATGAAAGAAAGGAGAACGATACATGAATTCTGCTGCGCTCTTTTTAAAAATGCCACCTTTGAAGCTTTTCTTTCTTGCTTCGCTTCCTGGAGCAATTAGTATGCTGGCTTCTGCACTTTATCAAACAATTGACGGTATTTTTGTAGGGCAGTTTTTAGGGGCAACCGCCTTTGCCGCAATCAATCTTGCCATGCCATTCGTGATTATTAATTTTTCCTTAGCCGATTTAATTGGAGTTGGTTCTGCCATTCCGATATCCATTTGTTTAGGAAAAAAGCAGGAACAAGAAGCTAACAATATCTTCACATGCGCCTGCCTTATGATTATTGGAACGGGCGTATTGATAGGGATTGTTATGTTTGCAGCAGCTCCACGATTGATTCAATTAATGGGAGCGGACGGAGAATTTGCAGCGCTGGCAGTCCAATATCTGAGAGTTTATGCGCTCTGCTCTCCTATCACCACAATTATTTTTGCAGTGGATAATTATTTGCGAATTTGTGGGTTTATCCGTGGCAGTATGTTTATCAATATTTTCATGTCGGTGTTAAGCGCCGTACTGGAATTTTTATTTCTTGGTGTGTTTCACTGGGGAATCTGGGCAGCTGCTCTGGCAACTTGTTCTGGTATGCTTGTTTGCACAATCGCTGCTTTTTTCCCATTTTTCCGTGGAAAAGCAATTCTGCACTTTTGCAAGCCACAGTTTAATCGTAAAATAATGAGACAAATTATCACTTGTGGAAGTCCCAATTTCTTGAATAATATTGCAGGCAGAATTACTTCGATTCTTATGAATGCAATTTTAGTCCGTCTTGGCGGAGAAATGGCGGTATCCATATATGGAGTCTTAATGTTTGTGGATGGATTTATTCAACCACTTTTATATGGAATGTGTGATTCCCTCCAGCCTGCGGTTGGATATAACTGGGGTGCACGGAGATTTTCCAGAGTACGGGCAATTGAGAAATGTTGTTTCATTGCAAGCGGAATTCTCTCTCTTTTATCTGTATTCTTGATTGCTCTATTTCCAGAACAGATCACCAATTTATTCGTATCCAATGCAGGAAATGAGCTATTAAATCATTCCATCCATGCATTGCAGCTTTTTAGCCTTACTTATATTACGAGATGGTTTTCCTTTGCGATGCAAAGTTATATGCTGGCAATTGAAAAACCACTGCCAGCTTCTATTATTTCCGTATCAACTGCATTGATTTTTCCTGTAATTTTAATTATTCTGTTATGGCCACTTGGTTTAACAGGAATCTGGTTAAACTTTGCAGGAACCTCACTTCTTGCCGCAATCTTATCTGGTTTCATTTTCAAAAAGTTATATCATGAACTGCGAAAACCAGATCAACCGATTCTATAGCCTTTGTTTAAACGAGTATTGTATAACTGCTTTATGTCAGTTGTATAATACTCCTTTCTGTTAATCCATATATGATAAATTACTCTTTTTATTTTCTATGCATATAAAATTTCCTTTCAGTTAACTTTTTTAACAAAAATTGAATATCTCTCCATTGTGTTTTCAATCTGGATTCCATATAATATCCATATAAATAACAAATGGAAAAACAAGGAGATTTTAATTTATGAAAGAGATTAATCTTGGACATGTTTTAATCAAGTATCGCCACAGGCGTGGAATTACACAAGATGAACTTGCTAGTTATATGGGTGTTTCCAAAGCGGCTGTTTCTAAATGGGAAACTGGGGGTTCACTTAGATAAAGATACCACACCAATCCCACGCTGACTTTTGCTCAACCGATACAGCCGGAGGGCTGGATAACAAGAAAA
>OEQY01000148.1_pt1 | contig 19486 bp, 27 predicted proteins | sample 1539871 | NCBI WGS metagenome assembly OEQY01 (sample SAMEA3891877, study PRJEB23780) | metagenome | biome: terrestrial biome; feature: animal house; material: Caecal content | place: Italy | collected 2015-05-05 | reverse complement strand
ATTCAGTTGTCAATTTTCAATTGGAATCTCATTCATTGAGATTCCGAGAAGTTATTATTATATCATGTCTACCCTGGATTTCAGCAGTGCATTTCAAATTTAAGGTAAATGTAAGGTAGAGAGAAGGTAGATATAAGGTTGCAGTCTTATACTAAAGACAACAAAGGAAATCCCCTTTGGGGATGCCTTTATGCCGTGAGGGACACGGCATAGACAAAGAAAGGAGACTACTCAATATGAATATAATCGAAACTCAGGATTTAACGAAAACCTATGGAGATTTCACAGCGGTATCCCATTTGAATCTTCATATTCGTAAAGGAAGCGTTTATGGATTTCTCGGTCCGAACGGGGCGGGAAAATCTACCACGATGAAAATGTTTCTCGGTCTTACGCAGCCGACAGAAGGCAGATTTCATATTGACGGAAAAACCTATCCGTCAGACCGAGTATCTATTTTGAAAGAAGTTGGCTCGTTCATTGAAGCACCTGCATTTTATGGGAATCTGACTGGAGAAGAAAATCTTGAAATCATACGGAAAATTCTCGGATTGCCGAAAAACTGTGTGGATGACGCTTTGAAGCTGGTAGGTTTAACTGAATTTAGAAAAAGGCTGGCAAGGAAATATTCTCTTGGTATGAAACAGCGCTTAGGTTTGGCAGGCGCATTGATTGGCAGACCGCCAATCCTAATTCTGGATGAGCCGACCAACGGGCTTGATCCAGTCGGTATTCACGAGATACGCACTTTGATTCGTTCTCTGCCGCAGAAATATGACTGCACGGTATTGGTTTCTTCTCACTTACTTGCCGAAGTAGAACTTATGGCTGATGATATTGGTATTTTGAATCACGGTCATCTGCTGTTTGAAGGAACAATGGAAGAACTGAAAATAAGCGCCCGTGCAGCTGGATTTCCAACAGACAATCTGGAAGATACGTTCCTTGCTATGATTGATGAAGATAATCGCAGGAGAGGAGGTACAGTATGAGCCTCTTAATTGAATCCAAAAAGCTGAAGCGCACGGGTTATCTTCCTGCATTTTTGGCAGGCGGCTTTCTGGCAGCAGTTTTTCCAGTTGTCTATATGATGGTAAAAGCGGAGGAAATGACTGTGCTCTCAGGCAATCCGATCAACCTATTGATGGCTGCAAATTGGCAGATGATGGCTATGCTGAATATTCTCATTTCTATTTGCGGCGCTTGTATGATGTATCATACGGAATATGCCGATAACGGTATGCAGAAAATGTCGGTGCTTCCTATTCGTCAGGGAAATATGTTCTTTGGAAAATTTCTTATTGCCACTTTGGTGTTATCCATTATGGTGGTGATCGAAATGGCGGTTTTAGTCGGCTGCGCTAAGTATTGGTTTCCAAACTATGTATTTGACTTGACCGAAATATTAAAAACCGCAGGTTTTCAAATTGTTGTTACGTTACCAACCGTAATGCTTATGCTTGTCATTGCGTCTGCCTGTAAGAATATGTGGGTATCTCTTGGTATCGGTGTGATTTTTGTATTTACGCTTTCTATTTTTCCCAATGACGTGCTGAGCCTGTTTCCGTTTGCTTCTCCGTATCAAATACTCTCTGTGGCAATGGAAAATAGTCGTAGTACCTTGTTTTTGGCTGTTTGTGGGATTGAAACGATCGTGTTCGGTATTGCGGAAGTTCTTTATCTGAAACTAAGGAGGTGCTTTGAATGAACTTTTTGTCTTTAGTCGGAATGGAACTCAAAAAAATTCGCCGTTCTAAAATTTTTCTGATATTGCTAATTCCTGTAATTATGATGTGGATTCCGAGTATTATCAATGTAGATATGAATTTCGATTTGAGAGGTATCCCGATCACTCCAGAAAATAACTTTTTTATTCAGGGATTTATGGGAATGGTTTGGTTTATGATTCCTGCGTCGCTGGTGATCTGCACTGTACTGCTCAATCAAACGGAACGCTCGAACAAGGGAATTTTGAAAATGCTATCTCTGCCGATCAGTACGACAACATTGTGTCTGGCAAAATTTACCGTTTTGCTGATATTGGCGGCAGTTCAGATGGTTATGTCCATTGTAGCATATTATATCTGTGCGGCAATCGTTTCCCATATACAGGATTATAACTTTATCCTTGAGCCGTTATATGTCTGCAAAAATGTATGCAGTATATATGCCGCTGCAATTCCAATGGCTGCCGTGTACCTTGCAGTTTCTACTTTGATTCAGTCTCCCATTTTTTCAGTTGGTATCGGTTTGGCTTCTATTGTACCTTCTGTACTTATAATAAATACAAAAATTTGGTTTGCCTACCCGATGAGTTATCCGTTCTACTTGATAATGGTGGCGTATGGAAGAGCTGCCGAGGGAGTTTATGAAACACAAATCGCCTGGCTTCCGTGGCTGCCCGTTGCAGTCGGGATCACAATTTTAGCACTTGCCGTATCCTGTGTTCGATATGGCGCATCTGAAAGGAGATAATTACAATGAAAAACAAAATTTTAACTGCTATTTCTACCATTATGTTGTTTGTCCCGTGGACGATCTTGCCCTTGCGCAGCTTCGATTGGGCATTGGAGTCTCCAGTAGCGGAGATTATGATTTATAGTTACGCTGCCTTTATGATTTTTTCAGGTATTTTTTCGATTCTTGTTTATAGCAAAGGTAAGGTAAAATCAAAACTTATGCAGATATGTGTTGTAATCAACAGCATTTATGCCGTTGGTGCAATCGCAATTATCGCTATGAGTATCGCAACATGGAACGGGTAATGATATGAAAAAAATAAAAATTCTGATTGTTGTGGAATGATCTCAAAGAAAGGTATCAGCAATATTATTTTTGTCATCGGATTGGGGCTGATAATCCTTTTTTCGGATTATACCACTTCAATTGTTAAAGTCCTTGATTTTGAAACATTTCCGCAATTTCTTCTGCGGTTTCCTGCATTCCTCTTTGGAACCAGACTTCAATCCAACCATACAGAGTATAGGCAATATAGGCTCGTGCATAGGCTTCTTCTTTTGAATGCTCTGGTTTTGGACCGCAAAGTCTAATAATTACATCTTTCAAAAGATAAATGAGGTTTCGTTGATTTAACAGTTTGTAAAAGCTCTGGTGTTTTTCAAAATGAGTAAACAGGGAACGGAGCAGGTCGCTAAGTAATTGGTTTTCCCCTTGCGTGTTTTCCTTTGTCCATTCCTGAAAAAGTTGATGGATATATGCCCGCAAAATATCTTCCTTACTGTTAAAGTTCCGATAAAAAGACGCTCGGCCAATCTTGGCAAGTTCACAGAGTTCACTGATAGATATATCTTCAATAGGTTTTTCCTGCAATAGCTTTAATAATGCATCAGTAATATGCTCTATTACATAGGCATTTCGTCCCTGGTTACTCATCGGTGATACATTTTTTCTGATTTGTCTCATTTTCCTTCCTCCTATTGACATCAAACAAAATCGATGATACGATTGTATCGTTGAAACAAATGTATTATCAAATATGATAATACAACAAAAAGAAGTTGTCAATGGAAAACAGCAGAAAGGAGTTCAAAATGACACTTATGCAAAAGAGATGGATTATCATATTTATTGTTGTTATATTGGGATTTCTTCTGGGCAGGCTTGCAGTCCGTGCGTTTATGAATTTACTGATGGGCGGCACGCTGTTTGGAGGAAATTTTTTATGAAAAAAAGAATGAAAGAAAAGAGGGTTAGAGCTGTGCCTGTAGGAATTGGGATTTTGATTTTTGTTTTAGCCTTTGTTGGTGGTGTAGTATCCAAATTTGTCATCACACCGTCATGGGCTAAAGAGTATAACGTCAAGTGGAGTGATGAAATTGGAACGTTGAAAACGGATATCTCCTACGGAGACGGGGAGGCAAACAAATTTGACCTTTACTTGCCGAGGGATAACACAAAAGAAAACTATGGTCTTGTGGTCTATCTTCACGCTGGTGGTTTTACCTCTGGCGATAAAAGTGGCGACAGGGAAATGCTTTCGTGGTTGTGCAGCAAAGGTTATGTTGCCTGCGGCATAAACTATACGCTTCGTACTGATACCAACAATGCCAGCGTTTTCACGCAGTCAAACGAAATCAAAATTGCTATTCCCAAAGTGGTAGAAGCCGCAGAAGAAGAGGGGTATTCTATTGACAAGCTGGCAATGGCAGGCGGCTCCGCTGGACATACCCTTGCCATGATTTATGCTTATCGGGACGCAGAGGAATCCCCAGTGCCCGTCGTCCTTACTTTTGGTGCAGTCGGTCCATCCTGTTTCTATACAGAAGATTGGGACAATTACGGCTTTGATCGCAATACAGAAGAAAGCGATCAGGGGGCGGCTGGATTGTTCGGCGTTATGTTGGGGGAAAGAATCACTGTAGATGAAATTAAGAGTGGTGCTTATATTGAAAAAATGAAGCCGATTTCCGCTGCTGATTGGATAACACCTAATTCTGCGCCAACTGTAGTTGCTTATGGCACACACGATCGTGTTCAGCCTTTTAAGGCTTCGCTTCGTCTCAAAGCTGTGTTGAAAGAAAACGGCGTGGATTATCAGTATTTTGAATGTACCCACTCTGGCCACGGCTTGCAGAATGACAATGCTGTTTACAAGCAGTGGATGGAAACGGTTGAAGCATATCTCGACAAGTATATGTCGGTGAATTGAGGAGGAATTTAAAGTATGAGAACGGTGGGGAAAGTGATTTTAATCGTTGTCATTGTACTTATAATTTTGGTAATACGCATCTATTTGGGGTTGAAGAAAATATGGACGAATCTTTTGACTGCTCCTATGACGCCAGAAAATTATATTATAGAAGTGATGACTGGCGGCGATCTTGAAGCAAAATACATAGCATCTGGAAGGTATGAAACGAGTTATTTTGAAGCAGATTATTTAGAAAATGCGGATATCAAAAAAATTGAAGTATGGTATCCTACGGAATTAGAAACAAATAGTGCAAAATATCCAGTGGTTTTATTTATAAATGGTACAGGCGTGTCTGCTTCTAGATATAGGCCAGTGTTTGAACATCTTGCATCATGGGGATTCATTGCTATTGGCAACGAAGATCCATCCACATGGGAAGGAAAGAAAGCAGACGCAACGCTGTCATGGCTTTTGGCGGCGAATGAAGATGAAACCAGCATTTTCTATCATCGAGTGGATGAGGAGAATATCGGCATTACAGGACATTCTCAAGGTGGTGTCGGCGTGTTCAGCACTATTAACAATACAGAGCATAAGGATATGTATAAATGCGCTGTTAGTCTGTCTCCTACACAGGAAGATACAGCAGAAGCCCTGAAAATGCCCTATGATTCTTCCAAAACAACAATTCCTGTCATGATTCTTGCTGGTGCTCCCAATGATGTCATTTCGCTGGAAGGGCTGAACGATATGTTTAGCAAGATTTCTTCCGATGTTGTCGTTGCACGGAGAAGTCATACGGATCACGGGAAAATGCTCTATTCAGCGGACGGATATGTAACGGCGTGGTTTATGTGGCAGCTTCAAGGTGATGAGGAAGCTGGAACAGCATTCTTAGGAAAAAATGCTGAAATTTTACGTAATGTGAACTGGCAAGACATTAGGATCAATTTCTCAAACAATTAGGTATTTTATGACTATGAATTTAGAATAGATATGCTGTCCCGTTTGCAGCGGGAAAACGCATATAAAAATGCAGGAAGATACAGGAATGAAAAACTTCCTCTTTCTCCATTTCTTATATGTTTCGTATACTATTATAAATATATCATATATATACTATATTATAATTTAAAAACTTTCTGGCACAAGAGCCAATTTGTTAATTGATTCATGTGCTCGTACAAGGGAATCGTATACTGCTAAGACATCTTCTGAATTCCAAGTGCGCAGAGACTTTTCGTCGATAACCCCAGCGCTTTCCCGAATAATCTTTGCAAGTTGTTCTTCGTCGGCAACGGCAACGACTGCCTGAACAGCTGCATTACTTTGTGCTTTTTTGAGATTGAGAATAAGACTGTCGATAGAGCCTTTAGACTGCACTTCAAACACATAAATTGCCTTTCCCATATTCCCGATTTTTGCTTCCCATACTGCATCCACAACAGCTCCAGTTGTAATTTTTACTTCTGAACGGCTGTCAAATCCCAGAAGTTCGCCGATTGCAACTAGTTTTTCTTTGATCTCATCGTGAAGGGACTTTGAGTCGTTGATTGTGGAGGGCTTGTTGGACTTAGAGACAGGAATTTCGGTGGAGTTTTTTTCAGCAAGAGGCAAAATTTCATCCCACAGAAAATAATCGACTGCCAAAAGATCATAGTCCTCTGCATTAAACTTCTTTAGTTCTTGTGCAATTGCTTTTGCAATGGCACAGACTTCCATATATTTCTTTCCTGTGTACTGATAATTATATTTTGGCATATCAGGAATATCCAAATATCCAAAGCACAGGATCGTTGTTTTGTTAAAGATTACATATTCTTGAGGATTGACATATGTGAGTAATTCGCTAATTGTCGCAGGCCCCATACCTTTAACGGACTTGAGAAACAAATCCCATCGTTTTTCAACGGGACTTGTCCCATAAAGCAATTCTGCTAATTGCTTTTTAAGTGGTATAAAACCGTTGTCAGCAATTAATTTATCCACAACATATTTTTTATTGCCCCAAATCAGCATGGACCAAAGCTTGCTGATATACTCCAAGAGCTCGTCTTCAGTCATAGCGATAATTTTGTCCTTTGTGAACGACTGATAGTATTTCTTACGCTCTTTGCGTTCAGACCAGTTATCCGCATAGTATGCTGCATTAGATTTCTTTTTCTTTATAAATTCGGATATTGCCGAATTGAGTTTTTGTGTGTCCATAGTAGTTACTCCTTATTCCCTGGATACAACCTTTTTGTTGCATTGATTTTGACATTATTGTAGTTCTCGTCAAAAGAGCTACAGGCAGAGTTGATAGCTTCTTTTCAGTCGGGAACCAGCGATATCAGCCATTGAGCATATCCATCAATTTTTTATAAACTCTCATTTCCTTTGCGTATTTTGGAAGATTACTTAGATTTTTCTTCTTATCGGCAGCATAAGCATTGAGTGCCTTATTAAATAGTTCGTTGTTTAGTTTTGTCTGGAATTGCCTTCGTTCCTTAATTGCTCTTTTATTAAAGTTATACAACAAATGATTGCAAAAATCAATTTGTTTATGCCTACTGTTAATTTATTATTTTTCTTATTTTACGAAATAGGGAGCGATATATTTAATTTTAAAAATATTGGATTTGTACGTCTATCTTAAACGTAACGTATTGATAATAATAGTTTTTATTATTTGATGTGCTAGTATGTGTATCATTACGAATACTTTACATATGATTTTAGAGAGAAAGCCCTATTGACTTTCTCTTTTGTGCTTGCTAAAATGCAAGTACAAAGAAAGTTTACCACTGATTAATATGCGGTATATAGATGATTGAGTTGAACATATAGTCCTTTGCCGTAAGGTGAGGGACTTTTTCCATAATGACAACAAGCAAATGAAGGAAATAGGATTTTATATTATCAAAGATAAGTTTTTTGAAATATACATATTTGGAGATGAGATTATGAAACGAGAATTAGGAATTGCTAGATGTGGACTTGCATGTTGTTTATGTTCTGAAAATTTGACTTGCAATGGGTGTAATTCAGGCGAATGTCCAGATAAAGAATGGTGTGAAAATAGGAAATGCTCAATAGAAAAATGTTATACCCATTGTTATAATTGTAATGAAGATTGCAGAAAAGGTTTGCTGTCAAAAATAAAACCGTATGGGTTTACTTTATTTGCTAAAAGATATGGAGAGAAGATGTTGCTGGATTGTTTAGAACGTAATGAGAAAAATGGCATTTTATATCATCGTGATGGTATTGTTGGTGATTATGATGAATTTGATGATGTAGAAAAACTAATTCTATTTATTAAAAGAGGAAAGCGATAAATAGAAATTTGACGGAGGTATTTTAGTGAAAAGAAAATGGATTGTCTCATGTTTGATAGTGATATTTGTAGCTGTAATTATTATTTATGCTGGCATTCAAAAGAAACATACATTTACACTTGCGGCAAACGACAGAAATTCATTCAAGTCGGAACAAATACAGCCGCTGTTTGGTATGATAAAAGTGAACAGTGATTGTGATACAAGTGTAGTATTTACTGATGTTGAGACAGGGGAAACATATACGATCGGGTATATTACATCTGGTGTATCAGAAAAGATTAGACTGAAAAAAGGCAGATGGTATACCGTGGAGGGAACAGGAAATCTTACAGTAACTCCAGTGAATGTTAGGATTGAATAAAAAGAGACAATTTCCCATTTACTGGAGAGTGAAGCGAAATAAAAAATCAGAATTTAAAAGGAGAAAATGAACAGTGAACGATCAGTTTACAGGTATTGCAATAATTTTAATGGCTATTTTATTAACCTTATCTTATGGGAATGAGGCAGTTTTTGATCTTAATTTAAAATGGCATACTGTTTTTGTAATTATGGGGATTGTTGGAGTTTTAATGACATTGATTCCATCGAATAAATACAAACGTAAATAATCGTTTAATTTGTTGGAATGGCAAGATAATGATACAATTTATTGTTGTGTTTATCTGGAAAAGTACACAAAAGTGTATCGTTTGATACTACTTTTGTGATATGGATTTTTTGGGAAGAAACAGTCCTGTCAAGTCTGTGTGCTCAAGTTGCAGTAATTGATACTTTTTTTCTATTCCGCCAGCGTATCCAGTTAAACTGCCATTCGTTCCGATTACCCGATGACATGGTACAATTAAAGAAATAGGGTTATGTCCTACTGCTCCTCCGACTGCCTGTGCGGACATAGTTTTTATGCCTTTTTTCATAGCAATTTGCTTTGCAATTTCCCCATAAGTCATAGTCTGACCGTAAGGGATGGAGCAAAGGATTTTCCATACGTCTTTTTGAAATTCTGTTCCAATGAAATGAAGGGGAACAGAAAAATTTGGATTTACTCCTGAAAAGTAAATATCAAGCCAGTGCTTTACTTCTTTAAAGAGAGGGATTTCTGTTTCCCTATGTTCTTTGTCTAAACAGCAGGCAAAGTATTTTTGTCCTTCAAACCATAGGCCAACCAAGCCGATAGTATCTGCTGCTAAAAAAATATTGCCAATAGGCGATTGATAATGACTGATGTATTGCATATAAATCCTCCATGTGATTAAAAAAAACAACAATGAATCTAAGAAAAGAAAACGATATCAATTTGGTTCACTTGCCTTTTCATATTTAACATTTTAGCTGCTCATTGTTATAATTCCGTATGCGGAGCCGATGTTTCCACCATTAAGGAGTATCTCTTTGACCTTTTTTTGTAAATCAGTTTTCGCAGGTAAGTCTTTATAATTGGTGTCAATGGGAACCTGAAATAACCATTCGATATAGCCTTTGTCCTCGTTGTTTTCCCGTACAATATGAAAGCGATTTTGAAACGATAATATATTTGATTTTCTGGACAATAGTGGTTTTAATCGTGGTGACAGTAACCAGGAATCACAACTATATTTTTCATATTTATAATCATGATAATAGGTTTGGAAAAATATTTCTGCCTGTTTCATTGAAGCGTCAACAGCCCCTTTGGATAAATTGGCATCGGATGGTATATGAATGGCAATAACGTTTTCGCCTTCGTATTTCTGAAATTCATATTCTAATTCTCCAATACGAAATAGACTCATGCTAATCTGTCTATAAGTCCACCAGTCTCTGTCAAAAAACATTCTTCCATTTTTTTTCTTACATTCCTCTATAAATCGAGAAAAACATTTCATCGTATCTCTGTATATTGTATCTTTAATATGCTTTTTCTGATATTGATCAAACACTCGCCGAGCACATTCTAATTGGCAATACAGCATTTTGATATTATCTTTATCTTCTTCTAATAAAGTTTTCAAATGTCTGTATGATTCAACTGCTGTTCCCCTATCCATCAATTGTTTCAAATAGAAGTCAATTTGCTTCAAATCTATTTTTCCACCAACCAATTTTAGCTTTTGAATCATCTCAGTTTGTAAGTCAATTAAATCATATAATTCATATAAGTCCATGTCCATCTCCTCCACAGAATTTTTTCCTTAGTATTTTCAATTTCGTGTTGGTTTCATTATACTTCATGTGGTCGGAAAAATATAGAGAAACTTTATAATACTTGGAATGAAATAATGAATGGATAAATAATTGATAATATGATAAAATCAAAGAACAAAGATAAAAACGCAACGTAAGAGAAAATCTCTTATAGAGCTGGTAGGTAGCCCAGCCGCACCATCTGGTGTAAGTAACCCTCCCTCCTTAGGGTCGTCCGTTCTTTGTTTATTACAATTATTTAAGGAGGAAGTGTCATGAATAAAGTATCGGACAGATTGACAGTATTTTTTGAGGAACCATTCTGGATCGGTGTTTTTGAGCGAATATCAGAGGGAAAGTTATCGGTATGCAAGGTGACATTTGGAGCAGAGCCGAAAGATTATGAGGTATATGATTTCGTTCTGAAAAATTACCACCAGCTGCGATTTAGTTTAGCTGTGGCAATTGATGTAAAAGAAACGAGTCGTAATCCAAAACGGATGCAGCGAGAAGTGCGAAAACAGGTGAAGAATATAGGGATAGGTACAAAATCGCAACAGGCTTTGAAATTACAGCAGGAGCAGTTAAAAACGGAACGCAAGACTGTGAGCCGAGAGCAGCGGGAAGCAGAGAAAGAGCGAAAGTTTAAAATAAAACAACAGAAAAAGAAAGAAAAGCATAGGGGGAGGTAATGCCTACCCCACCGTTTCTGTAAAAGCACCTATATTACTACTTTCCTTACAGCAGTTATTGTTGCAGAGTATTATGAGAATAAATTGGAAGTTTACGGAGGTGTTTTAGTCTTATGTACGATAAAATTTCAGAATGGATCGATAATGTGTTAAAAAACAATATTCCAGATAATATTGTTGCTTTCTGTTTTAATCTTTATGATGATGGTAACAGAACTTGGTCTATGGAATTAGTTGGAACGGAACAATTTGATCTTGAAAATGAAGATTGGGCTTGTTGTGAAGTTACAGATTTTGGAACAAGACAAAATCCTTTATTCAAAATAGGAAACCGCCGCTTATCTATGCGGCGGTAATAGCTTTGATAGGTTTATTTACGGGATATTTGTTTATATATCTTTTTGTATTAAGATTTGCTTTGATATATACCAAGATATTGCAAATATACAAATGGAAATCAGTGTAATCAATCCATAAGTTAATGCATGATTACATATTTAGAAATAATTGAAAAACAACTAGATTAGAAAAAATTTAATGTTAGAGGAAATAAATGGTCTAAGTACGATGGTTGAAGAAAAATAGTAGCTGGAGGTTAATATGAGTTATAGAATTAGAGAGATACAAAAGACAGAGTACAATATTTTGGAAGATTTTTTATATGAAGCCATATTTATTCCAGAAGGTGTTTCGGCACCACCAAAAGAAATTATAAACAAGAAAGAACTGCAAGTGTATATAGCTGATTTTGGTCAAAAGAAGGGGGATATAGGTTTGGTAGCGGAGGTGGATAATAAGATTGTCGGTGCTGTATGGGCTCGTATTATGAATGATTATGGTCATATCGATGATGAAACGCCTTCGCTTGCCATTTCTCTTTACAGCGATTATAGAAGTTGTGGTATTGGTACTGCTTTAATGAAAAATATGCTAGAAGCATTAAAAAAGAGTGGGTATAAGCAAACTTCATTAGCTGTTCAGAAAGCCAACTATGCAGTAAAGATGTATAAAAGTGTTGGATTTAAAATCATTGATGAAAATGAGGAAGAGTATATAATGGTATGTAAACTTTGTACTGTAGATAGGAACCTTATTCATATGACCATTCCTGATAAGCCTAATAGCAGAAATCAGAGATATGTTAAAGTTTAACTGAATTAAGGAAATATAGAGTTATATTTAAAGCAACAAATATTTATCGTATTACGATAAATATTTGTTGCTTTTTATGAAGATCTATGATATACTGAACATAATAAATTAAGGAGGATGAATGATATGGAACAAAAAAAGCTTTCAAAATGGTTGAAATGTATGATAATTGGAATCGGTATTTGTGGATTGATTATTTACGCTGTGGTTATTCCCTATTTGGGAGTAGATTTGCGGATGCAATATCCTGAATTTTCCTATTGCTTTTGGCCATGGCTTATTTTTATTTGGGTAACAGCGATTCCTTGTTATACTGCATTTGTTTTTGCCTGGAAAATAGCAGCGAACATAGGTCGAGATCAGTCTTTTTCTAACACAAATGCAAAGCTGCTGAAATGGATTTCTAATCTATCTGCGGGAGATGCTGGCTTTTTCTTTGTGGGAAATGTGATGTTCCTTTTACTTAATATGAATCATCCAAGTATCGTCATAATGTCATTTTTTATCGTATTTGTAGGAATTGTAATTTCCGTAGCTTCTGCTGTACTATCTCATTTAGTTAAAAAGGCAGCCATATTGCAGGAACAAAGCGATTGGACGATATAGGAGGTTACAATGGAAGGAAAAATTATTTTCAATATTGATGTAATGCTTGCGAAAAGAAAGATGAGTGTAACAGAACTTGCAGAGCGGGTTGGTATTACGATAGCGAATGTTTCGGTTTTGAAAAATGGAAAAGCAAAGGCTTTAAAAATATCTACACTCATAAAGCTATGTGAAGCATTGGATTGTCAGCCAGGCGATATTTTAGAATACAGAAGGGACGAGTAAGATGAAAAATATTTTAACATGGGAAAAGTAGTTTTTCATAGGATTTAAAGCAGATGGAACCCCAGAAATGCTATTAGAATTCGTATTTCTGGGGTTTGATTATATTATTAATTGTTTTGCGTGTTGTTATGGTTTAAGTAATAGCGAAATGCTTTTACAATATAGGCAGAAGCACCGTCGCCATATTTTGTGTCGGTTATGGTTTTTACATAATCGTTGGAATAAGAGTCTATCAGTACGTTTATGAGCGGCTTATCAAGAGTCACAGAAGAACTATGTTTTTTGATAAACTGTAGTATCTCATAAACGATTTCCTGTATTTGCAGAGAGGATACATCACAGGTTAAATCGGCTGTTAGTTTGCCGTACAGCATATCTGATTGAGTGGAAATTTTTTCCACTTCTTCATTTTGTTCTTTATTCATAAGTTCTGAAAAGTGTTCAAGATTATGCTTCATTTCTTCTGTGTATTTTTCAATACTGCCAAACTGTTGGATGGCGAGTTTGGCTACATGGTCTTCATCGTCTTTAATTTTCTGGATAAACATATCAAAATTTTCAATACTTCCCCAATGTTTTATAACTTCACTTGCACGGTTGCTTTTAAAATCCTCAAGGGCGCTGATATAATCGGATAGATCAAATTCTTTAAAACTCATACATTGTTCTCCTTTCTCTAGACGGTCAAGGAGTTGGATCAGTTTGTCGATTCGATTGCGTTTTAACAGGAATAATTCCTTTTGTTTTTTAAAAGCATTTATTCTGTCAAAATCAGGGTTATTTAGGATTTCATAAATTTCTTTTAATGGAAATCCTAATTCTTTAAAAAACAAGATTTGTTGTAGTATTTGCAATGCCTCGTCATTATATAGACGGTAACCAGAAGACGTTCGTTTGCTTGGTTTTAATAATCCAATTTCGTCATAGTATTGAAGCGTGCGTATACTGATACCCGTTAGTTTGGAAACTTGGCTGATACGTTTCATTTCTCTCAACTCCTTGTTATCGATAAGGGATGAATCGGAATCTCCTAATTCCCTTAAGAAAAGAATACAATATCACGTTACGTGAGAGTCAATCATTTTTTAAAATTATTTTCCAAATTAATGAAAATGTATGGAAAGCAGATGTATTATTTGCTAAAATAATTATACAGGAAAGATGGAAAGATGACAATTTAGGTAGAGCGGGGTGATATATAAAATGGAAAATTTATTTGTTCTCATCGTTATGGGATTAGGTGGAATGTTATTTGTATATTTAGGATATCTGATATGGATAAAAAAGAAAATTCATATGATTCATGATTATCATTGGACGAAGGTAAAAGAAAGTGATAAAAAGGCATATACAAGTATTATGGGAAAAGCGATGATTATTATGGGAATTGGGATAATATTATCTGGCATTATGTGCATGGTGATATATTCTGCAAAATGCGGGATTGTTTTTGGAATCTCATTTATATTAGGATTGGGAATGATGATATATGCACAAATAAAATATAATCATGGAATTTTTTAGGAAGTGGATGGTGAAGATTTGGATTATGAAAAAAGAAAATTATTATAAGCTTTTGTATGTAGGAATAATCCTGTTGATTATTGGATTTATTGTTCGGTTGATTATTGATTCTGTTCAATATAATGTATTTGAAAATTCAGCACCGTTTTATGTATTTATCTTTGTTAGGATATTAGAGTTTATTGTGCCTAGTATTGTGCTTTTTCTTATTGCAAGAGCAGTAAAGAGAAAATACGAAGATTGATTGGTTAGGAGATTATTTATATATGTTTTCAAAACTAAGTGTTGGCATTGAAAAGAGATAAATCATTGTAATAGGATATATGGGAGGTGTAAAATGTATTGTATATTAGTTACGGGGATTCCTGCTCCTGGGAAAAGTTCAATAGGGAAGTTTTTAGCAGAGAATTTAAAGTTACCAATTATTTCAAAAGATACAATTAAGGAATTAATGTATGATGTGATTGGATTTCAGTCAAGAGATGAAAAAGTTAAATTAGGTATTGCCAGTATGAATATTATGTATTATATGGCGGAACAGCTAATGAAATGTCAATGGCCGTTTATATTGGAAAATAACTTTGAAAATATATCTAGAGAAGGTCTGCTTTTAATTCTCGAAAAATATTCTTATAAAGCGATTACTATTACATTAACTGGAGATTATAAGAAAATATATCAGCGTTTTGTGGAGAGAAATAATAGCCCAGAAAGACATCGGGGTCATATAGTAAATGATTGCTATCCTGAGAAGAAAAGGAACAATAACATATTACCTGCATCGTATGAAACGTTTATGGCGGGGATTATAAATAGAGGTATGGACAATTTTGTGGCAAATAGACCTCATATTCTTTTGGATACAACAGATTTTAGTCAAATTGATCGAGATGATTTATTGAGCAAAATAACAAAGTATCAAGAGGAAATATTAATTGAAATTGGAGGATAAGAATGATTATAGAGAATAATCCGAAGGAAATTGCAGCGATGCAGGAATTTCATAAAGGAAATCGAGCAGAGGGATTAAAATTACAGGAAGAATTTGCAGCGGAGTTCAGAGAGGAATATAAAGATAAGGATCACTGTTCATGTAAAAAAGCTTGCCGTTATCATGGTAATTGTAAGGAATGTGTAGCAATTCATAGGGCACATCAAGAACATGTTCCAAATTGTATGAGACCAATACTCAATAAGAAATTTAAAATTTTATCGGAACTGACAGAACATACATTGGCAAATGAGATTGAACCGCCAAAGGAAGTATTAAGAAAAGAGTTTCAATAGTATTTTGGGTGATTGGATCCAATAAATTTACAGTTAACTTTTAAAAATCGCATTAGGCATATGGAGGCTTGATGCGATTTTTATTATCGTGATATGTAAAAAGAAGCTCCAATAGAATTTTTTGCCCTTTATTTGTAGAAGAAAGTTCTATAAATGGATTTATTTACAATAACTTTACAAGAATTTTACAATATAAATAATTGACACTGAAAGGGTTTAATGATATCATCTAATAGATTTTACAAGAATTTTACAAATTTTACAAATGGAGGACAATAAAATGGAACATAGGCGCAGAGCTGCCTTTGTGATGGCTATGGTAGTTCTTATAGGCGTTTTTTTGCCGCTTGGTTCTTATCTTGTAAAAAGAGATTTTTCCGTAACGACAGTGCTAGAACAGAAAGTGGAGTACTCACAGCAGTATATGGATGAAAGCGAATATGGAATTTTTTTAAAAATTTGTCCGTATAGGAAAAACAATGCGGAAGTAATAGATCGATATCCATTTGGACAGATGAATGATATCCAACAAAGAAAAATATGGTTTATCTTTTGGATTATATCGGCATTACTATTATCTGCATATTATAATAGAATTTATTTTTTACATAATTATTTAGTCTCATTCCGATTGCCTTGTTTTTCGTGTGAGTTAGTTACGCTACAGAAAAAAGATGGTAAAAAATGATGGGTCTGTGTATCTGAAAAACAGATGAAAGCGATAATGGAAGAAGTAGTGGAGTTGAATTTGGAATATTCACTCTGCAATGTATGAGAGAAGACGAAAGGAGCTTTTATGGACGTATCGTTTTTGAATTTTTGGGGAGGAATTTTAGAAAACCCAATGTTACTGATTACTGTGTTATTTACATTAGGAGTTATTTTTGTAAATGGTTGGACTGATGCACCAAACGCTATTGCAACTTGTGTGACGACTCGATGCTTAAGCCCACGAAAAGCAATTATTATGAGCGCAGTGTTTAATTTCTTTGGTGTATTTATTATGACGCAGATTAACAGTTCCGTTGCATCAACGATTAGTAATATGGTGGATTTTGGAGTAGATACACATAATGCCATGATTGCGCTATGTGCAGCATTATTTTCAATCGTGGTTTATAGTGTGGCAGCCTCCTTCTTTGGAATACCGACGAGTGAAAGCCATAGTTTGATTGCAGGTCTGTCTGGTGCAGCCATAGCGATTCAGCATGGGACAGGAGGAATTAATGGCAGCGAGTGGGTCAAAGTATTGTATGGACTGGTGCTTAGTTTAGTGCTTGGTTTTTTAACTGGTTGGATTGTTTGTAAAGTTATTACAATTATATGTCAGGGAATTGAGCGAAGAGCAGCAAACAGTTTTTTTCGGTATGCACAGATTGCAGGAGCAGCCGCTATGAGCTTTATGCATGGAGCACAGGATGGACAGAAATTTATTGGCGTATTGTTTCTAGGTATAGCGTTTGCAAATGGACAGAACTCAGTTACTGGAATGGCAATTCCTGTTTGGCTGATGTTATTATGCAGTATTGTTATGGCGCTTGGTACAAGCGTAGGTGGAGAAAAAATCATCAAATCAGTTGGTATGGATATGGTAAAACTGGAACGTTATCAGGGATTTGCTGCCGATGTGTCAGGAGCTCTATGTTTGTTATATTCGAGCCTTTTTGGTATACCAGTATCTACAACGCATACCAAAACCAGTTCCATTATGGGAGTTGGAGCAGTGAAGAGACTTTCTGCGATTAACTTTGGTGTTGTAAAAGATATGATGCTGACTTGGATTTTTACATTTCCAGGCTGTGGTTTCATTAGTTTTGTGATAGCTAAGATTTTTATGTATATTTTTTGATAGATAAATGGAGGAAGAAAAATGTCAAAGAAACAAGATTCCTATTATTATAATAACTTTATTTCCTGTGCAGAATATTCTTGTAAAGCAGTACATTTGCTGAAAGAAATACTGACACATTTTAATCCGCAAGAAATTTCTCGCAGATTGGATGAAATTCATGAAATTGAGAGAATGGCGGATGACAAAAAACATGAACTTACTGATAAGTTAGCGAAAGCATTTATCACTCCAATCGAGCGTGAGGACATTGTAGAGCTCAGTCACCATATTGATGATGTTACAGATAAAGTAGAAGAAGTTTTGATTCGTGTTTATATTAATAATGTACAAAAAATACCGCAGGAAGCGCTACAATTATTGGATGTTGTTTGTCAGTGCTGTGAAGAAGTACAGAATCTGTTAAAAGAGTTTGCTGATTTTAGACATTCAAACAAAATTACTCAGAAAATCATAGCAATTAACACGCTGGAAGAAGAAGCGGATTCCTTATATATATCCAATATGAGGAAACTTCATACAGAAGGAAATGATGTTTTGTATATTATTGCTTGGACAGAAATTTTTAATTACTTTGAAAAATGTGCGGATGCTTGCGAGCATGTAGCAGATACCGTTGGAAGCATCGTTATGAAAAATTCATAAACCAATAGGAAGCACTCCCTTCACTACCCTAAAGGTAAGAAAAGGAGTGCTTTTTTTATGAGCGTTGTATAATGTAAGAAATGTGATTACAAAACTACAGTTTTTCCTCTCCAGCTTCCTCTCATCCATCTTATAAATACCACAATCCCTCGAAAGATTTCATCTCCTGCCATAGCAATCCATACACCGATGAGTCCCATATTCAAGGAAATTCCCAATACAAAGGCAAATAATACAGAAATACCCCACATGGAACATATCCCCATTATAGTAGGAAATTTTACATCACCAGATGCCTTCATAGAGCCAATAATTACAATATTAGTGGTTCTGCCTATTTCTAGAAAAACACTGATGAGCATAATTGTTTGTCCTAAAGCAATTACATCAGAGTTATCGGAGAATAATGTAAGAGTAAACCTACTGAAAATACAGTTGAGAACAGCAAGACTCAAAGCAATGACCAAGGAAATTTTTAGTATGTTTAATACTTTCTTATAAGCAGTATCGTAATCTTTTGCTCCTACATTATGCCCTACTACAATTTGTGTACCGAGAGAAAGAGAGTATGAAAAAACATAAGCTACGGTACAGAGCATATTGCAATAAATTCTAGTATTGATTGCAACGATTCCCATTGTGTTTATAATGGCTGCGATGGCAATCTGACTAAGATTGTAGCTGATGTTTTCGCCAGCAGTAGGGATTCCCAGTGCAAGAAGTTGTTTTAGTATTTGAAAAGGAAACGGTCTGAGATACTGAATACTGATTCTTCCATCAATTCTAAATTTAAAATAGAAAGCGGAAATAATCAATACGACAATTCGACTGAATGCAGTAGAGTAGGCAACGCCCGATGCACCAAGTCCAAGATGTTTCAGCGGTCCGAAAAGTACGCAATAATTCCCACCAATATTAATCAGGTTCATACAAAGTGCAAGTACCATACCGATTTTGGTTTTTCCATTGCATCGAAAAATTTGATCAAAGGTACTGAAAATACTTTGGGTAAAAATAAATCCTCCTACGATTTGTATGTAGGAAGCTGCGTCCCCCTGCATTTCTACAGGAACATTTAGTAAATTTAAAAATTGTCTGTGAAAAATAAATAAAACAAAACTGACAATAACACTGAGTATGAGATTAATTAGCAGCGAAACCGTATAAACCTGATTCAAACGGTCTCTTTTTCCAGCACCAGAATATTGGGATGTGAGAATTCCTGTTGCGCTTGAAACAATAGTAAATGCCAATGTAATAAAACTAAGAACCGTATTGGCATTGCCGATGGCACCGACAGAATTCTCGTTATAACCAGAAAGCATTGCTGTGTCCACATATCCTACCGCCATGGACAGAATAGAGG
>OEQY01000146.1_pt1 | contig 19587 bp, 22 predicted proteins | sample 1539871 | NCBI WGS metagenome assembly OEQY01 (sample SAMEA3891877, study PRJEB23780) | metagenome | biome: terrestrial biome; feature: animal house; material: Caecal content | place: Italy | collected 2015-05-05 | reverse complement strand
CGTCATCATGGGCGCCAACATCGGCACGACGATCACCGGCCAGCTCGTCGCGCTGGACATCGGCGCGCTCGCGCCGCTGCTGGCGTTTGCGGGCGTGGCGCCGTGCCTGTTCATCAAAAGCCGGCGCATCCAGAGCGTCTGCGGCATCGTGACGGGGCTGGGCCTGCTGTTCATCGGCATGAACATGATGTCCTCGGCGCTCACGCCGCTGCGCGACAACGAGGCGTTCGTCGGGCTGATGACGCGCTTCTCCAACCCGCTGCTGGGCATCGCCGTGGGCGCGCTGTTCACGGCGGTCATCCAGTCGTCGTCGGCCTCCGTGGGCATCCTGCAGGCGCTGGCCATGGGCGGGCTGATCGACCTTGGCAGCGCGGTGTACGTGCTCTTCGGCCAGAACATCGGCACGTGCATCACCGCCGTGCTGGCCTCCGTGGGCACCAGCCGCAACGCCAAGCGCACGACGCTGATCCACCTGCTGTTCAACGTCATCGGCACGGTCTTCTTCACTGTGCTGTGCCTGACCACCCCCTTCACGGAGCTGATGGTGCGCCTCACGCCCGACAATGCCGCCGCGCAGATCGCCAACACGCACACGCTCTTCAACGTGACCACGACGTTGCTGCTGCTGCCCTTCGCGGGCGCGCTGGCCAAGCTGTCCACGATCCTCCTGCCGGAGCGCCAGCAGGAAGAGTCGGACGTGGACCGTTGGTTTGACGCCTTCTTCAAGAACAACCGTCTGGGCGCCTCGACCATGGCGGTGGAGAGCCTCTCGCGCGACGTGCAGACGATGCTGCGCATGGCCTCGCTCAACGTCAGCGCGGCGTTCGAGGCCGTGCGCAACGGCTGCCGCGAGGGCATCGACGCGATCGAGCGGCGCGAGGAGGAGATCGACCTGTACAACCGCCACCTCTCGCAGAAGGCCTCGCGCGTGCTCGCCCTGGAACTGGACGCCAAGGACGTCAACAGCGTCCAGCAGATCTACACGATCACGGGCAACGTCGAGCGCATCGGCGACCACGCGATGAACATCGCCCAGTACGCGCAGCACCTGCGCGACAAGAACCTCAAGCTCTCCGACGCGGTGCTGCACGAGGTGGCCGAGATGGAGGACATCTGCCGCCAGGCGCTGGACGCGCTCAGCGGCGACACGCGCAAGCAGTCCGAGCGCATTCTGGGCGAGGAGACGGTCTTCGAACAGCGCATGGACGACACGAACCGCGCCTTCCGCGACAACCAGCTGCAGCGGCTGGCCGGCGGTTCGTGCAGCCCGGAGAGCGCGATCCTCTACTCGGAGATGCTCACCGACTACGAACGCATCGGCGACCACATTCTGAACATCGCGGAGGCCTACGCGAAGATGAGCGCGGGCCCGCAGCCGCTCGCGTGACGCAAGCGCCGCCCTGCCGGGTTCCCGGCGGGCGGCGCTTTTTTCAGATCAGGCCGAAGTGCTCCAGCGCGCGATACACGCCGTCCTGCTCCAGCGATGCGGTGACGTAGGCGCAGTAGGGGAAGATCGCGCGCACGCCGTCGCCCATCGCGATGCTGCCCGGCACATGGCGCAGCATCGACAGGTCGTTCGTGCTGTCGCCCAGCGCGTAGCAGTCCGCCAGCGGCACGCCCAGGTGCGCGCGCACCACCTCGATGCCCGACGCCTTGGAAAAGCCCGCGGGCACGACCTCGCGCTCGCCGCCGCCGCGGTCGATCGCCTCCAGCCCCCAGCGCTTCAGCAGCGTGTCAAAGGCCGCCGCGTCGCTGTCCGCCGTCAGATACGCATAAAACTTGTCGAACGTAAAATCCGCGTCCGCCTCGTCCACCGGCGCGTAGATGCCCAGCGCCACAAACCCTGCCTGCGCGCGGGCCAGCGCGTCGCAGCCTGCGCCCGCCCCGTCGAAGTAGACGTGGCGCTGCCCTTCCAGAAACGCTGGCACGCGCGCCTCGCGCAGCGCGCGCACCAGCTCCACGGACTGCGCGTGCGTCAGCGAGCGGCGCAGCAGCGTCTGCCCGCGCAGCTCCACCGTCGTGCCGCAGCCGCACACATAGCCGTCAAAGTTCATCTCGCGCACCGCCGGGTCGATGTTGCACGGCACGCGCCCGGTGTTCACAAACAGCAGATGTCCCTTCTGCTGTGCGCGGCGCAGCGCCTCGCGCGTGCTGTCCGGCGCGCGGAACGCGCCGTCCAGCAGCGTCCCATCCACGTCAAAAAAGATCAGTCCCATGCGGTTCCTCCTGTTGTGTTCATCCCTGCGTCACAGCGCGCCCAACGCCAGCGCGAGGAGCAGCAGCAGCGCCAGCAGCAGCACGTTCACCGCCGTGAAGCGCAGAAAGTACGCGCGCTTCTGCTCCGGGCAGGCCTGCGCGATCTGCTTGAAGGTGATCAGGCTGGCCAGGGAGGCCACCAGGGTGCCCAGCCCGCCCAGGTTGCACCCAACGATCAGCGCATCCCAGCGCGAGGTGAAGCCCGAGAGCAGCAGCGCGCAGGGCACGTTGCTGATGACCTGGCTGATGAGCACGGCCGCCAGCGTCTCCCTGCCCGCAAGCATCGACTCGATCAGCGCGCGGAAGGCCGGCACGCGCCCCATGTTCCCGATGAACACGAAGAACGCCGCAAACGTCAGCAGCAGCCCGTAGTCGACGCTGCGCAGCACCGGCCGGTCGAACAACAGCAGGAACACGACCGTCGCCGCGGCGACCAGCGCGGGCGGCAGCACGCCCGCCACGCACAGCAGGCACAGCGCAAACCCCGTCGTGCAGCAAAGCAGCGCGCGCCGGCTGCCCAGCGGAGCCCGAACCGTCATCCGCCGCACGGGCGCGGGCGCTACGCGCACGGCCAGCAGGCACAGCAGCGCGCACGACAGCGCCGCATAGGGCAGCATCAGCCCCATGAAGGCGCCCAGCCCCATGCCCGATCGCGCATAGAGGTAGAGGTTTTGCGGGTTGCCCACGGGCGTGAGCATGCTGCCCAGGTTGGCCGCCGCGGTCTGCAGCGCGACGACCGGCACGAGCAGGCGCTCCTGTCCGGCCAGGCGCAGCACCGTCACCGCAAACGGCACGAACGTGATGAGCGCCACGTCGTTGGTGATCAGCATGCTCAGCACAAAGGGCAGCAGCACCAGCGCCAGCGAGAGGCTGCGCGTGTTGGGCGTATAGCGCAGCATCCGCCCGCCCAGCGCGGCGAACGCGCCCTGCTGCTGAAAGCCGGCCATGACGGCCATCAGGCTGAACAGCAGCAGCAGCGTATCCCAGTCGATATAGCCGACATACTGCGCGTCAGGCGGCACGACGAAGGCGGACAGCAGCGCCAGCAGCGCGGCGGCCGTGAGCACGACCTCCCTGCGCGCGAACTCAAGGCATTTTTTCAACGCGACCCCTTCTCCCTCCGCACCGCAGCACGGACTGTTTGTCCTTTGAAAGCGCGTCCATTGTAGCAGAAAACCGCAAAAACTGCAATGCCCGTCATCCGCCGGGTGCGGCCAGCGCCGACCCCTGCGCGTTCATTCGCCCTTTGAACGCTTCTGGGCGCATGCAGCGCACATATCCCGAACAAACGCCCTGGCGCGCTGCAGGTCCGCTTCGCCGGGCAGGCCCTTGCCGCTGCCGCCGAACCAGCCGAAGGGGCCGAACGTGTTGTAGCCCCGGCAGCCGAACGAGCCCAGCACCGGGCAGTGCCGCTCGCTTGCGATCTGGGCGACCGCGCGCTCGCCCGTCCCCTTCGCGCCGCCATAGGTGCACGCGAAGAACACCGGCTTGCCTTCGGGCAGGCACCGGCGGGCCAAATCCGCCACCGTCGGATCAAACGCAAAGGCATAGATGCCCGACGCCAGGCCGATCAGGTCATAGCCGTCCAGGCAGACGTCCTGCGTCTCGTTCAGGTCGAACAAGTCCGCGCCGCACTCTCCGGCCATGGCCTGCACCACCTTGCGGGTGTTGCCGTGGTGACGTGAACAGTAGCAAATCGCAATTTTCATGAGCTTGGCCTCCTTCTGGATCAAATCAATCGCTTCCACCATACACTATACTACATTTGGGCGCTTCCTCCAATGCCCAACATGCATTCCGGCCGCTTTCCCTTTGTCGGACGGATGACACGGCCGTTGCGCACAAAAGACCGTTGGCACGATCGGCCAACGGTCTGGACGTCTTCACTTTTTGCCGTCTCCGCCGCAGTTCCAGCACCGGCCCGTCCCGTTGCAGGAGGTGCAGTTCTGCTCCACCCGCTCGGTGGTGCCAGCCAAAATCTTGTATCCCCTGCCGCTTCCGCCGCACGCGCTGCACCGGCCGGTTCCGCTGCAGCTGATGCACTGGTTCTCAAAAAGCGAGCCGCTGCTCGAGGCGCCGGTATTGCCGCTGCCGTTGCCGGTCGCCTGATCCCGTAGCGCCTCGCCCTCGTCAAAGTCCAGCGCCTTCACGCTGCGCGAGGCCGTACTGTCGCAGTCCTGCCAGACGATATTCTCCGTCGCACAGCTGAGCACCACGCGGGTGATGTCCACCTGCTCAAAGTAGGCCCACGCGAACAGAATGTTTTTGTTCTCCTGCACGGGATTGCGGAAGGCGTAGTCCACGCTCGTCGAGTCCCCCAGCCGCAGCGTGTTGGGTTCGCCCTTCATCTCGTATCCGTAGGGCTCCTCCGGCAGCAGCTCCGCGTACTCGCACAGGACGTCCGTGGCGTCCCCCTCCAGATGGAAGATCAATATGCCGTTCTCCCAGCGCATCTGTTCTTCCTCCATGCCGAAGAAGGCCGTCAGATCCGGCATCGCCAGTCCTTCCTCCGCGGCGCATGCCAGGCCCAGCGACGCGCTCACGAGCAGGCAGGCGATCAGCGCGGACAGCATCCATCTCTTCATCATGATCCATTTCTCCCTTCTCACGGGCCCGGTGCGCTCGTCCCGGACCAGAATTGTCTCTATTATATCACACACGCCCGGGTCTGGCAAACCGGGTGAACGCGCGTCTTGCCATCCACGCAAAAGCACCCGGCGCATCGGATGTGCCATCCTTTGCGCCGGGCGCCTGGGACCTGTCATTTCGTCTCAACCCTGGGGCGCGGCGGCCGCTGTCCGGTTGCGAAACAGCGCCCGAAAAATGACCCGGGTGAGGGGACCGCTGAACAGCAGCTGCCAGATCAGCGCCATCGGCATATTCAGGCCCCAGGTCTGCACCCAGGTTCCGAAGCTGGGCTCCTTGAACAGCAGCGTTGCAATCAGGCTCATGGTCGGGCACATGATGCACACAATCATGGTAGAAATGGCATAGGTGATGACCTGCGGCCGATCGGTGGGCCGCACCACCGTGAAGGCCAGCTTTGTGGCCAGCTTTTCCACCACAAAAAACTCCAGCACAGCGGCAATGGGCATCATGATGGGCAGCTCATGCAGGGCCATGCCGAAGGTCGCATTGGTCACGCCGCCGGTGTTGAGCGCCACATTGTACACGATCATGCCATATACCATGATCAGCGCCATGATGATGGTATATACGACATTCTGAAATTTGGTTTTGGGCATTGGTTTCATTCTCCTCTTCCGTTTTCAAACTCTGCTGCTCTGGCCCAGGCGCAAAAAAAGTAGCGAGAACTCTTTGTCTCGCTACTTTCTCTCACTGCGACTACCAGTCATTGTATGCAGCATAGCACATTTCCGCCCCCGGTGTCAACATTTTTGATCGACAGGGCGTCGTTTTCTACCGAATATGCAAAATCCGTTCGAATCCATTCAGAAAATTTACCCGGACAGAATCCTGGCCTTTGCCGGCAACAGCCCGAAAGATCCTGCAGAATTTCCTTCTGCAATGGGCAAGCGCCGCAACCCCGATACGCCCTGTATCGGCATTGCGGCGCTTCTTTGGCAATGACCCTGATTGTAATGCAAATGAACCCCTTTTGGCGTGAGGGGGTTCACTTTGCGCAAAGGTTGGTCACTATGAATAACCACCATTTGTTTTCCAACGGCAACATTTTATCTGCACACTTCAATCTCGCATATAGGTAATGCACCTACGTTACAATACAATTTCGTATTTATAATCTTTCATAATTATATCTGTTCCCTTTTTCTTATATGCGCTCTCACCGACAATTTTCCCGCCACATTTCTGGGCAACACGATTTGAAGCGGCATTTTCCTGACCCACATAAATCGTTACTTTCTCAGCTCCTTGACTACGAGCATAATCGATCATTCCCTGAGCGATTTCAGTTGCATAGCCTTGACACCAAAAATGCTTATGTACGCAATAAGCAATATCGTATACTTTCTTGTCATCGCTTATCATGAAACTGCATGTCCCTACCCGCTCTAATGAATTCTTAAAAACAGGAATCAGATAACAACATTCCTCATCTTCGCCTAAGCCTTCTAACATGTTCAAATATTCATCATCTATTTCTTCTTTTGCTTCATCTGGCAAATATTGTCCCATCTCTGGATTGTTCCAGATACGATACGCCCACAAAGCATCTTCTTTCGTGAATCCTCTTAATAAAAGTCTTGAAGTTTCAATATCATTTATCTTCATAAAATCCTCCGTCAAATTCAACTTTTCGCTGTTGCTTACGGACGCTTCCATCTACCACGCTGATTGCTTTTGTCCGGACGATCCGGCGATTCTGATTGAGCCATTCCATGTAGACCCATTTGGGAGCAGCATTTTCGTCATCTGATACGGTGTAAACGACCCGCTGTTCTGTTTCGGCCTGATTGATTGCATTGATCATATCAGGCGAAAGCATCCAGCTCTCCGGGTTTTTAGAATAACTTGGAATTTAAATCCGTAGGTCGGTCACCACCAAAAAAGTCCTCTGTTGTGACCCATCTCTGAGATGTGATTGCAATATAGTTTGGGGATTCTTGAGGGCGGATTTGAACTCTTGCAGCAGTTGTTACGATTCAGAGTCCGCTGAATTTATAAATTCTTCTTCATCCTGTGTTCCATCCATTCTTCTTTCAAAATAGAATAACACAAGGTATCTCCTCGATCCCTGGCATGTTTTCGAAGAGTGCCTTCATAAGTAAAAAGACATTTTTCCAACACAGGATAAAGAGGGATAAGGAACTATTTAACGGCTGACAGACAGGTTGTAATAACAGAAAGCGGGTATATCACGAAATGCGGTATATCCGCTTTGTTACGCAATAGAACGCCGTTTTTGAGGGATTGAATATAAACACCTTACCCCTCTGTTTTCGAGCCCGCAAAGCCGTATAAATCAAGGCTTTTTTAACCCCTAAATGACCACAAGACACCTATGATAGATAGAGGGCGCAAGCGGTCTTTCCGTTTGCGCCCTCTTGTCTGCCTGTGAGCAAAGACGGGAAAAGCCGTCAAGGGCGCGAAGCGTTCATCTTGACCCTTGACGGCTTTTCTTGGCTTTGCTATTTCCCCATAAGGTCAAGAAAAGTTTGTCGACATAGCGGTATTTATATTTATCCGAGAAAAAATAAAAGAGCCGATAACCGCATTTTGATCTGCGTGTTATCGGCTCTGCGTCTGTGCGTCTGGCTCTTTGATAACTGTGGTATTCAGATGTTTTACATTGATTAAAGTCTCTTGTCTACACTTAGGACAGAACAGCGGAAAATATTTTAGTTCTGTGTCCCCACGGATTTTCAGCCTTGTCTTATTTCCGCAAACAGGGCAGCGCAACCATTCTGAAATCACATTTTCCATATCAGTTATCCTCCCTGTCGTAATACTGATTTTTAGGGAGTGTCTTTGTGAGAATAAATGAATAAGTAATAGTAATTGCAAACAGTACCAACTGGAAGATGATACGCTTTTCTATCGTCAATCCTACCACATTTGCAAAAACACTTGTGATGTTAATTGCGGAGTGCGTAATTATGCAAGGGAACAAACTACCGCCACGATAATAAAGAATGACAAACAGAAAACCAATCGCAATCGCCCCTGTAACTTGAAGTAAGTTTTCTGCTATTCCCGCACCACTGCCATTCACCAAGTTTAATAAATGTCCCAAACCAAATGTAACACTTGAAATGATAATTGCCGTTTTTACATTGTCTTTTGCTATCGCTTTGAAAAGCAGTCCTCTAAAAATAACTTCTTCTAAAAATCCAACCCAAAGCATACAGGCAATATAGCAGACAGTTCCTGCCAAGTTCAAATTAAACGCCGCTCCGTTCCAAAAATTTCTTGTGGCTAAAATTATCAAGGGAATATAGAACAGAAAGCGGCTGGCAGATATAGGAGATTTGCAAAGCCCATATCGTTTTAGTAAGTTATTTTTTCGAATAAAAACCAAGAGGATCACGGACTGTAATATAGAAAAAATTGCACTTGCAGAATATTCAACCCCTATTTTTTCATTTAGTGGATTGGCTAAAGATTGCAGCACACAATAAATCACAATCCACACAATCGCAAAAGTCAGTTCGTTTTTTTCGTATAGTTTTCTCATTTCGTTTCCTCCTGTGTTGCTAATATTGCCCCTCTGTAAGCCCGTTCTAAATGAGATTTTATGAGTTCTTCATCATACTCCAAAGAATTGTTGGCTATGATACTCGCATATCCGTGAGCAAATAAAAAAACTGTCAAAAAAATTTCTTTCACTTGCTCTATACTTCCTCCGACTGCTCCTTGCATTGCCAAAAGAACAGGCGCAAGTTCTTCGGCATCTATCATTTCAAGCAAAGTCGTTCCATTAAAAAAGTTCGATTGAAAAAGGAAGCGGAACAAATGCGGTTCTTCAATCGCAAAGCGGATATAATTCAACCCAATTCCAAGCATAACGCCTTTCTGCGGGCTTTCAATATTCATTAGATATTCTGTATGATAGTCGTCTGCTTTTGCATAAGCCGCTTTTTTCAATTCTTCAATCGTTGCAAAATGGTACATGACTGGCTGTGTGGAGCAGTTCAGTTTCTTTGCAACAGTTCTTGCATTGATGTTTTCCGCTCCTGCTTCACGGGCTATCTCAAAAGCAGCGTCAATAACCATATCTTTTGTTACTTTTACTTTTGGTGGCATAAGTACTTTCCTTTCGAAAAATCATTCATGTTATATAACAATGATTATATATCAAAACTCAATGAATGTCAATAGGGTTAGGAACATTCTGTGGAGTGTTTTGAATAGGCTTTTCTGAAGTTTTTTCAAAAACTTTCTCAAAACTTTGGCAAAATCGCAAAGTGCGGTGTTGTATATAGTGAGGGACAAAGTGCAACAAAAGCCGCTTTTCGGACGGGATATTGAGTGAGAGAACACAAAAGGGTTTGGGATTTTCCCAACAAGAGAAAATGCGGCGCATTTTACGGAAAGGGTACCCCTTTCCTATGCTTGCTGCGGAAGAAGCAAGCGGCAAATGGGTACTCATTTGCTGTGCTTGCTCCTTACTCAAGACAAGGAAAGGACGGGAAAGGAATGGAAAGGAAACGAGAAATTGAATACAACGATTTGCTACCGAAAAAGGGCAACCCGCTGAATGAAATCGTTACATACAAAGTTGGCGGCACGCTTTATGAAGTGTCAACGGTTTGCGGCGGCTCTGAACTGCTCTATGACAAAATGAAACGGCTCATAAAATCGGAAACCGTAAAAACGCCTGCTTACAAAGAAAAGGAAGTCCGCTATAATAAAGATAACAACCTGTTTGTCGGGCGTTCATTACAGGAGGAATGAACAATGACGGCAACGAAAAATTATCCCGACAACATTACCGCTTTATATGCCCGATTAAGTCAAGAGGACGCACTTGACGGGGACAGCAACAGCATTGTCAATCAGAAAAAAATCCTTTTGCAGTATGCAGAGGACAACGGTTTCCCTAACCCGACTTTTTTCATTGACGACGGCGTATCCGGCGTAACTTTCGACAGACCCGGTTGGAATGAGATGATAGGGCTTGCGGAAGCGGGAAAGGTCAAAACGGTTATCGTCAAGGATATGTCCCGCATAGGGCGCGACTATCTGAAAGTAGGCTATTACACCGAGAGTTTTTTTGCCGAGCGTGATATTCGCTATATTGCAATCAACGACGGTGTGGACAGCGACAAGGGCGACAACGATTTTACCCCATTCCGCAACCTGTTCAACGATTTCTATGCACGCGATACAAGCCGGAAGATCCGCGCGATACTTACCGCAAAGGCAAACGCCGGAGAACACATGGGGAAGCAGCCTTACGGATATTTGAGGAACAAGGACAATCCGAAACAATGGGTTGTAGACGAAGAAGCCGCCGAAGTAGTCAAGAAGATATTTGCTCTTTGTGTGGACGGGAAAGGCCCTATGCAGATTGCAAGAATGCTGCAAAAGGAAAAAATCTTGACGATAAAATCCTACTACGCAAAATGCGCCGGAAAGCCTTTGCCGGACAATCCGTATTTATGGGACGCAAACTCTGTTTCCAAGATTTTAGCGCGTTTTGAATACTGCGGGCATACGGTCAATTTCAAAACCTATTCCAAGTCAAACAAACTGAAAAAGCGGTATGAGAACACGCCCGAAAACCGCCGGATTTTCCGCAATACCCATGAAGCAATCATTGATGAAAAACTTTTTGAACGGGTACAGGAATTAAGGGCAAGCAAACGCCGCCCCGCCAAGCAAGCGGAACGGCAAGGGCTGTTTTCCAACTTAATTTTCTGCGCTGACTGTGGCAGTAAATTACATTTCTGTACGGCAAGCAGTTTGACGCCCTCACAAGACAGTTACCGCTGTTCCCGTTACAAGAGCAATACGGGAAGTTGCACCGTCCATTATATCCGAGAAGAAACGCTGAAACGGATTGTCCTGCAACGGATTTTTGATGTAACCGCCATGTTCCTTGAAGATATTACCTCGTTTCGGGATATGGTATATGAACAGCGTTTCGAGAAAATGGAAAAGGATATGAAGCGGCGCAAAAAAACTTTGGAGCAGGCGGGAAAACGGATAGCGGAACTTGACCGGATTTTCAAGCGGATTTACGAAGATGATGTAAACGGAACAATCAGCCATGAACGGTTTTTGAAACTCTCTACGGAGTATGAAGCCGAGCAAAAAGAACTGACAGAGTTTGTTCATACGGAGCAAAATGCTGTTCATATCTTCGAGCAGGACAAGGCAGACTTCAACAACTTCGCCGCCGTCATTCGCAAGTATGTGGGCGTGAAAGAATTAACCCCTACGATAGTGAATGAGTTTGTGAAGAAAATCATAGTCCATGCGCCGGATAAGTCCAGCGGCCACCGCCGACAGAAAGTGCAGATTGTTTGGAACTTTATTGGGGAAGTAAATCTTCCTAACGACAGCCAAGTGATTGAACGGCAAAGAAAAGGCAGAACGGCATAGCCACACGCTATGCCGTTCTGCAATTACCTATTTACTTCCTTATCACTACTTAAGACACGTACAGATTCTTTATTAAATGACCGAACCCAAGCTGCAGCTACTTCAGTATCCCGTTCGGAAAACATATATTCAAGCATCGCCATAAGTGCTTCCGTTGCATACCCGTTATTTCGACGGTTGGCTGCGACAGCATATTCTAATTCTTTGTATTGAGCATATCGGTTCATATCTACAAATAAAACAAAACCGATCAAGCACTGCTCGTCTTTGTGGATAATGGCGCGCATTTCCGGATTCTTTTTCCAACTGCAAATGACACTTCGGGCTTCTTCGATATTCCTGTATGAACTCACTCCGGAAAACCGCAATCTGGGGTCGAGACAAATTTTGTAAAGCTCTTCCGCATCATCCTCTTGCCAACAACGAAGAAGCAATCGTTTCGTTTCAATTGATTCGGCCACTTTCCCCTCTCCCTTGAACCCTCATTTTGAAAAAATTATATTATATAGAATCAAAAAGCACAACACGAGACAAGACAACTGCAAAGGACAAGACGGACAACACCAGTAAATAGTACTTTGGAGAATATCTGAAATTGAACAAAGGGGTTCAGATTGCACCGTTTTTCCATTTTCGTTTTCTATTTTAAACTTTTTTAGTTTTCTTGTCCAGTTTAATTTTGAAAACGGATAGCTCGCCCACCCGCATAAGTACTGGGTTTTATAATAAAAACACCATCGAGTCCGAACTCAAGGGTTCAGATTTCAATGGTGTTTTCATATGGTGGAGGTGAGGAGAATCGAACTCCTGTCCGAAAACCCGTCAAAGGGGGTTTCTCCGAGCGCAGCCTACGATTTGGGATTCCCCCCGCCGCACGCCCATAGGCGGGCTTGCGGCCTCGGTAGCTTCATGATGTGAACGCCGCCGCAAAGCTTAGGCGGGGTCATTGCCCGTCAATTGACGCCGGATTCCGGGAGGACGGGGCCCCCGGGCCGACGCGCGGCATTACGCCGCGAAAGCGTATTCGCTATTGTCAGTTCGTTTTATTTCCCCGTTTTTACGTGGCCAGGGTCCACGGCTCGCTTGCCCAATCTCAGGATCCCCGTCGAAACCAGTACACCCCCATGCATTACGCCTCGCGCGTGCGGGATTTCATCGCGCGGTCGATGTCGCGCCGGGCATCGCGCTCGGCCATGTCGTCGCGCTTGTCGTGCAGCTTCTTGCCCCGGCACAGACCCAGCTCCAGCTTCATCCGCCCATCCTTGAGGTAGACCGACAGCGGCACCAGCGTGTAGCCCTGGCGCTGCACCAGCCCGTCCAGGCGGCGGATCTCCCGCTTATGCATCAGCAGCCGCTTGGGCCGCAGCGGGTCGGTGTTGAAGATGTTGCCCTGCTCGTAGGGGCTGATGTGCATGCCGCTGACGATCATCTCGCCGTTCTTGACCGCGGCGTAGCTCTCCTTGAGGTTGACGCGCCCCTGCCGCATGGATTTGACCTCCGTGCCGCGCAGCTCGATGCCGCACTCGAAGGACTCCTCCACGAAGTAGTCGTGGCGCGCCTTGCGGTTGCTCGCGACGGGCTTCACGCCTTGCTGACGTGCCACGAAAACGCCTCCTCTCTGCGAAATCCGTCTTCTATTATAGCACACCGCGCACGGAAAATGCACCCCTTTTTTGCATGCCGCGCGCGCGTCTTTACGGGATCTGTAGGGGCCTGCAGGGAAGTTTTTGCGCGGAGGTACTTGCCTTTTGGCACAGGAACGCATAAAATAGTGAAACTGACATTTCTCTCGTGCCGGTGACATCCCGGACGACGTGGCCGAAAGGAAGTGAAGCGATGTTTCGAGTCAAGCGTCTGCAACTGAGCTATCAGCGTGCGATCGCGCTGGGGTTTGTGTTGCTCATCCTGCTGGGCACGCTGCTGCTCATGCTGCCCATCTCCTCCGTCGACCGGGTATGGACCGATCCGCTCAGCGCGCTGTTCACGGCCACGAGCGCCGTGTGCGTGACCGGCCTGGTCGTGGTGGATACGGCGACGTACTGGTCGCTGTTCGGGCAACTGGTGCTGCTCTTGCTGATCCAGACCGGCGGCCTGGGCCTGATGACGGTAGCGACGCTCTTCTCGCTGGCCACGCGCCGGCGCATCGGCCTGGCCGAGCGCAGCCTGCTGCAGGAGAGCGTGGCCAGCATGAACATCGGCGGCGTGGTGCGCCTGACGCGGCGCATCCTGCTGGGCACGCTGCTCTTTGAGGGGGCGGGCGCGCTGCTGCTCGCCACGCGCTTCGTGCCGCGTTACGGCCTGGCGCGCGGCCTGTACATGGGCGTGTTCCACTCCGTGTCGGCGTTTTGCAACGCGGGCTTTGACCTCATGGGCCGCCCCGACGCGATGTATATCTCGCTGACGGAATACGTCGCCGATCCGGTGGTCAGCCTGACGATCTGCGGCCTGATCGTCATCGGCGGCCTGGGCTTTATCGTCTGGGACGACCTGGTACGCAACCGCCTGCACTGGCGGCGCTATCTGCTGCACACCAAGCTCGTGCTGGCGACGACCGCGGTGCTGATTGCGGTGCCGACGCTGCTCTTTCTCGGCCTGGAGCACACGCACACCCTGCAGGGCATGGGCCCGGGCGAGCGCGTGCTGGCCTGCGTCTTTTCGGCGGTCACGCCGCGCACCGCGGGCTTCAACACCGTGGATACGGCGGCGCTGGGCGACGGCTCCAAGCTGCTGACGATGCTGCTCATGCTCATCGGCGGCAGCCCCGGATCGACCGCCGGCGGCATCAAGACGACGACGCTGGCCGTGCTGCTGCTCTCCGCGGCGGCCAGCCTGCTGCATACGCATGAGACGACGGTGCTGGGCCGGCGGCTGGAGCAGGAGGCCGTCCACCGCGCCTCGTCCGTGCTGACCGTCTACCTGACCATGGCGATGTCGGCGACGATCTTCATCTGCATGGTGCAGCCCCACCTGGCGCTGACAGACGTGTTGTTTGAGGTCTTCTCCGCCATGGACACGGTGGGCATGTCCACGGGCGTGACGCGCGATCTGTCCTCCGCCTCGCGCCTGGTGATCACGGCGCTGATGTACTGCGGACGCGTCGGCAGCCTGACGTTCGCGCTGATGTTTACGGAGCGCAGGCGTCCGCCCGCAGTGCAGCGCCCGGTGGAAAAGATTCTGGTCGGATAACGGTCCGCGAAAGACGGAAAGGATGAAAAACGGCATATGAAATCGATTCTGGTCATCGGCATGGGGCGCTTTGGACGCCACCTGAGCCGCAAGCTGACGGAGCTGGGCAATGAGGTCATGGTCGTGGACGAGCGCGAGGAGGCGATCTCCGAGCTGGTCAACGACGTCACCAGTGCGCAGATCGGCGACTGTACGCGTGAGGATGTGCTGCGCTCGCTGGGCGTGACCAACTTTGACGTGTGTTTCGTGTGCGTGGGTTCGGACTTCCAGGCGAGCCTTGAGATCACTGCATTGCTCAAGGACCTGGGCGCGCGCCGCGTCATCTCCAAGGCCAGCCGCGACATCCACGCCAAGTTCCTGCTGCGAAACGGCGCGGACGAGGTCGTCTACCCCGAGCGCGACACCGCCGAGCGCCTGGCCGTGCGCGCCAGCGCGAACAACGTGTTCGACTACATCGAGCTGACGCCGGAGTTCTCCATCTACGAGATTCCGCCGATGGAGGCCTGGCTGGGCAAGACGATCGCCCAGTGCAACGTGCGCACGAAGTACCACATCTCCATCCTGGCCACCAAGCAAAACGGCGTCACCTCGCTGCTGCCGCCGGCGGACCACCTGTTCGTCCCCAGCGAGCACCTGATGGTCATCGGCCGCCACGAGGACATCCAGCGCGTGCTCAAGCGGATCTGACGCCGCTTCATGACGGCCTGTCCGCCATCTCCACGTTCTGTAGCGGTGTGCGCCGCCGCTCCATCAGCCAGACCTCTACGGTGAAATCTTCGTTGCCTGGCATGCGGCCCCGAACCGTTTCCACCGTCTCAAAGCCCAAGGAGACGTACAGGCTCCGGGCCGGCTCGTTTCCGGTCAGCACCTCAATGGAGTGGATATGCGGAAACTGACGCAGGGCAAACCGTGCCAGCTGTCTCCCAATCCCCTTTCTCCTGCGCGCCGGATCGACATACAGCCAGGCCAGCTCTTCAGACGTGCAGGCGACAAATCCGGCGACCACGCCGTCCTCCACAAAGACATAGAGTCCGGGATAGTCCAAAAGGCCCTCCCGCTCCGCTGCAACGTGCAGCGGCACAAATGCGTCCTCCAGGCCTGCCAGCTTCAGCTCGACAAGTCTGGAGGCGTCGTGTATCCGGCAGATTGCATCCCAGTCGGATGCCCGATAAGCCCGAATGTCTACCGCCATATGCTCCCCTCCCAAATTTTTTGAAGAAATACACTTCGGACGGCCTCCCGTCCATCTTCCACGTCCTTGCGCGCAGCCTTTACACTCCTCGCCTCCAGAGCGCAAACGAATACGCGCACGAGGCCAGCAGCACCGCCATGAGCAGCGCCAGCCCCAGCCAGGCCGCGCGCGGCAGCGCCCATGCCAGCGCCAGCATGACCAGCCCGCTCGCCACGATCCCAACGCCCGCCGCGCGGTTCGTCCTGCGCCAGTTCTCCTCGCTGCACAGCGTCCAGGGCAGGCGCACGCCCGCCAGCCAGCTGCGGCGCGTCTTGGGCAGATAGTTGCCGGTCACGGCCAGCAGCAGGCCGCATGCCGCCGGCACAAGCCGCTCCACCGGCGGATCGACGCCCAGCGCGCACACGAGCATCAGCGGCACGCACAGCAGGCTCGTGCCCGGCGCCGTCCACTGGACGATCACTCGCAGCGGGCGCGCAATGCCCGCGCGGCGCGGATCCAGCCGAAGCGCCGCGTGCGCCAGCAGGTTCAGCCCCGCCAGCAACGCAGGAATGCCCAGCCCTGCAAACGCCCGCGACGCCCACCCGTCCACCTCGCCGGCGAAGTTCCAGTGCACCGGCACCCGCTCCGGCAGCCGCCCGTACAGCGCTGCCGCGAGCAGCATCGGCGCCAGGCACAGCGCTGTCGTGAGCAGCAGCGTGCGGTCAACGCGCTTCATCGCCATCACCCCCCATAAATTGCGAGAGCCAGAGCATCAGCTCCTCAAACACCGACGCGTTCAGCGCATAGAACACGTAGTTCTTCTCCCGCGTCTCGTACACCAACCCCGCCTTCTTCAGCTGCGAGAGGTGATAGGACACCGTCGCCGCCGTCATGTCAAAGCGCGCGGCGATCTCCCCCGCCGGCATGCGCCCAGCGCGCAGCATCAGCAGGATCTCGCGCCGCGCCGGATCGGCCAGCGCCTTGAACGTATCGGCAAAGGCCACGGCCTCCCGCCCCCTTCTGGTATTTAGAGAATGATCTAATCACCAGTATACGCAAAGGCCCGCCCCGCGTCAAGCGGGACGGGCCTGCATCTTACCATTCGGCGATGGTGCCGTCGGCATTGCGCCAGACGGGGTTCTTCCAGTTGTGTCCCTGCGCGGCCATGGCGGCGAGCTTCTCCTCGTCGACCTCCACGCCCAGGCCGGGACCGGCGGGCGGCGCGATGCAGCCGCGTTCGTAGCGGAAGGGCGAGGCGTCCTTGAGGTAGGTGAGCAGGTCGCCGCCGCGGTTGTAGTGGATGCCCAGGCTCTGCTCCTGGATGAACGCGTTGGGCGTGGCCATGTCCAGCTGCACGCACGCCGCCAGCGCCACGGGGCCCAGCGGGCAGTGTGGCGCGACGGCCACATCGAATGCCTCAGCCATGGCGGCGATCTTACGGCATTCGGAGATGCCGCCCGCATGCGACAGGTCGGGCTGCACGACATCCGCATATCCGGCCACGAGCAGGCGCTTGAAGTCCCAGCGGCTGAACATGCGCTCGCCCGTGGCGATGGGCACACTGGTATGCGCCGTGATCTCGCGCAGGGCCTCGATGTTCTCTGCGAGCACCGGCTCCTCGATGAACATGGGCTTGAACGCCTCCAGCTCGTGCGCGAGCACCTTGGCCATGGGCTTGTGCACGCGGCCATGGAAGTCCAGCGCAAAGTCCACATCGTAACCGACCGCGTCGCGCAGCGCGGCGCAGCGGTCGAGCACCTGCTGTACCTTCTTGTAGGAGTCGACGTAGTGCAGCTCCTCGGTGGCGTTCATCTTCACGGCCGTGTAGCCTTGGTCGCGCTTTTCGCGCACGGCCGCCGCCACGTCGTCAGGTCGGTCGCCGCCAATCCAGCAGTATACCCGCAGGCTGTCGCGGCACAGCCCGCCCAGCAGCTCGTACACCGGCACGCCCAGCGCGCGCCCCTTGATGTCCCACAGCGCCTGGTCGATGCCCGAGATGGCGCTCATGACCTCCGGCCCGCCACGGTAAAAGCCTGCGCGATACATCGTCTGCCACAGGTCCTCAATGCGCCGCGGGTCTTTGCCCAGGAAGTAATAGCTCAGCTCCTCCACGGCAGCCGCGACGGTGTGCGCGCGCCCCTCGACGATCGGCTCGCCCCAACCGCAGAGGCCCTCGTCCGTCTCCAGCTTCAAAAACAGCCAGCGCGGCGGCGCCGGATAGAGCCGGAAGCCCGTGATCTTCATGATTCCATCCTCCCCATGTGGTTTTTTCCTATTATAACACACAAACGCATCGCGCGCACACGTCCGCCGCCAGCACGCGTTTTTTTACGTCTGTTCCCGTTGTCTTCCCCGGTCCCATGTGCTAAAATAGGGAAAAGGTTGGAAAGGGGACGTCCCATGGACAAGCTTCGTCGGCTGATGGGCCATGTGAAGGGGATCGAACCGGAGATCGCGCATCTGGTAGAAGCATCCGACATGCGCGATGTGCGTGCGACGTTTTACGTAGCGCTGCCCTTCATCGCATTTGCCGAGCTGATCAACGCCGTGCTGCTGCTGACCGCTCTGGGCGGCCTGAGCACAACAGCTCGCAAGGTCTACTTTGCCCTATACGTCTCGCTGTTTGCCGCTTCCGTCGCCTGTCTGCTGTATCTGCTGTTGCATCGCCATGACGATGCGCATCCACGGCGCGTGCTCAACGCGCACCTGCTGTACGTCGTGTTTCTTTGCCTGTGGGGCACCTTTTTGACGATCTACGACCAGCGCGCGTCCGAAAACGTCAGCGTCTACGTCACGCTCGTCATGGCCGCCTCGGTGATCGCGCGCATGACCCCGCGTCAGAGCGTGTGCGTGCTGGGCATCAGTCAGGTGCTGTTGCTCCTGTTCTTCCGCACATTCCAGCCGGAACCGGTCAACAACCTGGGCAACTACATGAACACGTCGTTCATGTGCCTGACGGCCATTCTGATCTCCTGTTCGCGCTATGCCTATAAGGTGGACGAGATCCGCTCCATGCAGATCATGACGCGCCAAAAGGAGGAGATCGAGCGCATCAACGCCCGGTTGCGCTACCTGGTCGACACCGACGAGTTGACGGGGCTGTCCAACCGGCGCGTGCTGGACACCGAGTTGCCCGCGCTCTTTGACCGCTGCTGCGAACAGAGCCGTCCCTTTTCCGCGCTGATGATCGATATCGACGACTTCAAAGCCTTCAACGACACGTACGGCCATCAGGTGGGCGACCGCTGCATCCACGAAGTCGCCGAGGTGTTACGCCGCGCCGCGCAGGAATTCGAAGAGCGGCTGCTCGTGCGCTACGGCGGCGAGGAGTTTGCCGTGTTTGTGGCGGGCATTTCGCGCGATCGCACCGCCGTGCTCGCCGACGACCTGTGCCGCCGCGTGCGCGCGCTGTGTCTGCAGACCGACCAGGGCACCTGTTATGACGCGGTGCGCGTGAGCATCGGCTGGAGCTGGTGTATTCCAGGTCCGGACGTGCGCGTGAGCGACGCCATCTCCAGCGCAGACCGTGCGCTATACCGCGCCAAGCGCGAGGGCAAGGACCGCGCGGTGGCCTCCTAATGCGCGAGCAGTTGCAAGCAGATGTTCATAAATCCAAAGGAAGACAGGTCGACCAGCCTGCAGCCTACACGGTGGACATCTGGTTTCAATCCACTCCCACTTGGGGAGACGCCGAGGGAAAGCCCTCGGCTTTTTCATGCATACGCGCCATGAAGAATGGGATCGATCTTGCGATTGACCAAGGAATTTCAATCCACCCACCCCGCGAGGGGTGGGACAAGTGCAGTTTTCATGTGGTATAATCCCCATTGTATTTCAATCCACCCACCCCGCGAGGGGTGGGACGCCACGACGCCCCGCTTAGCGCCGCGCTACGGAAGATTTCAATCCACCCACCCCGCGAGGGGTGGGACACGGTTCGCGCG
>OEQY01000145.1_pt1 | contig 19644 bp, 20 predicted proteins | sample 1539871 | NCBI WGS metagenome assembly OEQY01 (sample SAMEA3891877, study PRJEB23780) | metagenome | biome: terrestrial biome; feature: animal house; material: Caecal content | place: Italy | collected 2015-05-05 | reverse complement strand
ATATATCGGATGACTTTGTGCAAAACAGAGAAATTCCCGGGATGCTGCTGTCACAGCGGCAGACGATATATCCCCGGCAGCAGGGGCAGGCACAGACGTGGTCATCGTCCATATATACCATGTGTTTCCAGCATTTCCTTTTGAGGAAAGAGATTATGCAGGACCGCTTCCATTGACTGCCCTCCTGCATCTGCGGCCATAGGCATTCTGACGGACAGCTTCCCGCGCGGGATTCGCAAAAGCTGCCGTTTTCTGTTATACTGGGATCAATGGATCACCGGGAGGAAACGACATGGCTTTGGAATATACAGAAGAAAAACTGAACAGTCTTGACAGGGAAACGATCATCCAGCTGTTCCTGGCACAACAGGAGCAGCTCAAGCAGATCGACCATCATCTCCAGCTGGTGCTGGAGCAGCTGTCGGACTTAAAAAGGCATCGTTTCGGCCGGTCATCCGAAAGACACGGAACGGATGGCCAGATCTCTTTTATGGAAGTGGATGGCCAGATCGTCTTTTTTAATGAGGCGGAGGCTGTTTCCGCGGAAGACCCTGATGACTGCCGGGAGGATGCGCCCGATACGCCCCGGCGGAGGCCGAAAAAGAAGCCGGGGAAACGGGAAGAGGACCTGGAAGGGCTCCCGGTCGTTGTAGTGGAACATTCCATGGAAGAAAAGGAACTGGAGGAAAGATTCGGACAGGAAGGCTGGAAGCAGCTCCCCGATGAGATATACCGCAGATACCGTTTTACTCCGGCAAAGGTAGAAGTAGAGGAACATCATGTGAAGGTATATGCCGGGAAAAAGACAGAAGAAGTCGTAAAGGCCCCGCACCCGGGCTGCCTTTTAAAAGGGAGCCTCGTATCCCCGTCCCTGGAGGCGGCAGTGATGAACGCCAAATACGTCAATGCCGTCCCGCTTTACCGGCAGGAGCAGGAGTTCGCGCGGTACGGCCTGCATATCTCCAGGCAGAACATGGCGAACTGGACGATCCAGTGCGCGGAGAGGTATCTTGCAGTCCTTTATGACCACCTGCATGAGGCTGCTATGTACCATTACCATGTGCTGCAGGCAGACGAGACCCCTGTACTGGTGAACAAGGACGGACGTCCGGCCGGGGCGAAAAGTTACATGTGGGTGTACCGCACGGGACAGATGTATGAAGGCCGGCAGATCATCTTGTATGAGTACCAGAAGACACGCAACGCCAGCCATCCCAGGGAATTCCTGAGAGGTTTCAGCGGCATCTGCGTCACGGATGGGTATCAGGTCTACCACACGGTCGAAAAGGAACGGGAAGACCTGAAGATCGCGGGATGCTGGTCCCACGCCAGACGCCGGTATGACGAAGCGGTCAAAGCCCTGCCAAAAGCAAAGCAGAAAGACAGCCGCGCGTACCTGGCGCTGACTATGATACAGGCTATCTATCGGGAGGAAAAGCAGTTAAAGGGTCTCCCGGCAGAAGAGCGCAGGGACCGCCGCCAGCGGAGCGTCCGCCCATTGGTGGAGGCCTATTTCGCGTGGATAAAAGAAAATCTCCCAAAAGTGCCGCAGAAGAGCAAGACCTGGGAAGGCTTCCAATACTCCATCCACCAGGAAAGATACCTGAAAGTGTTCCTCGATGACGGAGAAGTCCCGATGGACAATAATGCTGCGGAGCAGTCGATCCGGGGATTCTGCATCGGTAAGAAGAATTGGGTGATGATCGATACGGTCGCGGGGGCAAAGGCTAGCGCCATCATCTATAGCATTGCAGAAACAGCGAAGGCCAACGGACTGAAACCATATGATTATTTTGAGCATCTTCTCACAGAGATCCCGAAACATCTGGATGACACGGACCGTGGATTTCTGGAAGACCTGCTCCCGTGGTCACCGAACCTGCCGGCGAACTGCCGGAAATCCGGAAAAGAGAAGTGAGAGAAAGATTGGAGTAAATCTGTCTTTATCATACAGGTTTGCTCCAGCTTTGTACAGGTACGGGCTATCTACCGTTTACGTTATAAATAAAGTTTTTATCAAAATGGATAATTACATTTTATAGTGATCTATGGTGTTCAAACTTTATTCTTGGCATATATGTGGCTTTGAAAAAGCCCGTAAATACGCCGTTTCTGGCGGATTTCTTTCCCTATACTTAACTTACATTTATTTTCAGTGATTTTCAGCTTCATTTTTTGCGATTGTCCTTTTGGAGGTTTCGAGGGGTAGGGGATTTCTTAAATAATTTGGCAAAATAGAGAAACATTATAGCGAAAAAATCATTTAGCGAAATGGAGAAAATATGAATAAAAGAAGAAAATTAAAAGTTTACAGCCAATCAGGGTATCATTACCAAGAGAGACCTACAATCATTCTAAAGGGAAGATGGTTAGAAGAGGCAGGCTTCCCAGCAAACAGCCATATTACAGTTGAAACCATAGAAGAAGGCGTTTTGAAGATAACACACCAACCAGAGTAGATGCTACTGATAATTTGCCTTAGCAAAACTTCTTGAAGTTATGTCAATGGTTGATATATACGGTACGAAAGAAGAAACATTATATGAATACAATGCCAAATTTCCAGTACAGCTAAAAAAATCTATTCTTCAATGGGCGGTACAAGGTAGATTGGTACCACAAGATCCAAATGACGAACCTGCAAGCATTCTTCTGGAACGTATCCGGGCAGAAAAACAGCGATTGGTTAAAGAAGGAAAAATTAAAAAAGACAAGCATGAATCTGTCATTTTCAGAAGGGATAATTCTCATTATGAGAAGTTGGACGATACGGAGCGGTGTATTGATGACGAACTACCGTTTGAAATTTCAGAAACCTGGAAATGGATACGTCTTGGCACTCTTTTCCAGCACAATACTGGTAAAGCACTGAATGCATCAAATAAAGATGGGCAAAAATTGACTTATATCACCACATCAAACTTATATTGGGATAGGATTGTGCTGGACTCGCGTAAGAAAATGTTTTTCACAGATTCAGAGATTGAAAAATGCACAGTGCAGCAGGGGGATTTGCTTGTTTGTGAAGGCGGTGACATCGGCCGTGCTGCTATCTGGAATCACAATATGCCTATGCGGATACAGAACCACATTCATCGCCTCAGAGCATATGTGCCAGTTTGCACTCGTTTTTTCTATTATCTTTTCTATCTGTACAAAGGAGCAGGATGGATCGGCGGAAAAGGCATTGCTATACAAAGTCTGTCCTCCAATGCCATCCATAATTTACTTTTTCCATTGCCGCCGCTTCAAGAGCAATTCCGCATAGTAGAAAAGTGTTGTGGTCAAGCATTTTTGTAACGCTTGTGGCTAAAAAATATCGATTTATGCAATTCGAGCTTGATATGGTGTTTGATACCCATTGAAACTATGAGGGCGCACATGATTATACGTGACATATGCAAATTCCTCCACCGTCTGATAGAGTGCCTCCTCGGTACGAAATTCATATAGATTTGTGCATTCATTCTTCAAGGTATTGAAATACCGTTCCATTGGTGCGTTGTCATACGGGCATCCAGCTTTACTCATACTTTGTGTTACATGAACGGATTCACAATACTCAACGAATGCTTTCGATGTATACTGTGCCCCCTGATCGCTATGAAGGAGTAATTCTCCTTTCCGCATCGGCTGCGAATCCAAGGCTTTCTGCAAAGTACGGATGGCAAGTTCTGATGTGATATGGCGATCCGTTATACTCGCAATGATGCTGCGGTCATAGAGATCAAGAATACTGCAGTTATAACGTACCTCCCCATTTTTCAGGAACAGGTAGGTGAAATCTGTACACCATTTTTGATTTGCCCGCTCAGCAGTGAAATTTTGAGCCAGCTTATTCTCAAATACCTTGTGTGGCTTCCCGTGTATATATTCTGGCTTTTTAGGACGTACAATCGCATACAGCCCCATCTCTTTATTCATATACTTATGGATGGTGATCGGACTGTAATGGAAGCCTTTGCGTGCCAGATAAACGGTCATGCTTCGGTATCCGTCCACTCCATTGTGCTCGTGGTAAATCTCCCGGATCTGCGCCTGTACCCTGGATTTTTGGGTATAGTAATCCGCCTTCCGGTGTTTCCGGTAGTTATAGTAAGCATTTGGGCAAATATTCAACCGACACAGCAGCCATCGCAGCCCAAAATCTTTCTGATATTTTTCGATAAACCGATAAGCCTCTAATCGATTTCTTTTGCAAAGAATGCCGCTGCTTTTTTTAAGAAGAGATTCTCCTTTTTTACTTCTTCCAGTTCTTTTTTTTAACGTAAAATCTCTTTTATAGAATTAAAATCTTTTTGGGCTTCGGAATTAGAGTGGCATTCTTCACGAAATTCCTGACACCATTTCGTTATGCTGGCTTTGGAAATACCATATTCCGAAATAATGCTTTTCGCAGTTCGTCCTTCTTCTAATTTAAGATGAACGATTTTCTTTTTAAATTCATCATCGTAATACTGTGACATAGTTTCATTCCTCTTTTCTTTATAAGATTATATCTTATTAGCCACATGTGTTACAACTATAGTTTATCACAACAAATATCAACGCTACTTATCTCCGGCAGATTGAGGGCGGCGTGAAAATGCCCAGCCTTCCGGTATTCATAGACATTTGCAAGGCTCTGAAAATCTCGCCAGATTATCTTCTGCAAGATGAACTGGAAAAAAATGAAATCAGCACCATCTGGGAGATAGAAGCACTCTGGGAAGAAGTTTCTCCCAGCAAACAGGCGCTTGCACTTGCCATGATAAAAGCGGCGTTGGAGCATAAGGAGTAGCAGAACAGCCAGCCGGGAACGGCTGGCTGAATTACTTCTGTACAGTTATATCCGCTCGATAAATTCCGTTTTGTCTGTTTAACAAACTGGAATTTTCCTATCCTATAAAAACATTGTAAATCACTACAACATAGACAAATACTGCGGTTAAACAGGTCATAATAAAACCGCCTTTATCTCGATTATTTTTATATTCTACACTTCTTAATAGTAAAAGAGTGGCAAGTGATACAAGCATAATCGGGTTTGCTATGTCAAAGGGAAGAATTTTCACTAATCCTAATACAGCGAAAAGCATTGTTATTATAGATAAAATGATTTTTGCGATTTTCATACAATCACACTCCTCGTATAATAAGTTTGTAAGCACAAAACAGCTTGCAAACTTATTCTTTTTTTTGATTAGACAGAAGGATAATTCTAAACATCCTTTCAGAAGATTCTTCTTCATAAATGCTGGCTCATCCTTTCTCTGTCTATTGGTTAATAAGTTACTTTATAGTCATGGCCCCAGATGTTACAATAAGTTCCATAAGAACTGTAGCTATGGTTATTGCTTCCTCACTCCTGCAAAGCCTTTGCTATTGCCAAGAAAGCATGCAACCCTAATGCTACGCTGAGACTTATTACACAAATGCTGCATTCTGGTATCTAGCCGCCAGCAGGGTATTTCTGCCAGATAATGCTCATAACGCGAGGGTTAAGGTGGCGTAGTGATCTGGGATAAGCCATGATTACTTTTCTCCATTTTTTATTGAAAGGTGGTGATGATCCGTGAAAGAACCTATTGATTACCTCTCAACACTGTTTGTTGGGATTGACATTGCATCCCGTATCCATGTTGTTTCTGCACTTGATTTCCATGAAAACTTCTACATCAAGATGAAACCGGTAGAAAATACTCAGAAAGGCGCAGTCCTTATTGAACAGATGATTTCCGATGTCTTGGAACACAACCATCCGTTCAAATTCGTTGTTATCGGTATGGAAGCGACTGGTTTCTATGGTATCCATCTGGCGAATTATCTTTCTGCCAGTGACCTGCTTGCGCCATTTTCTGTCAGAGTTTACTGCCTCAATCCAAAGGAAGTTAAGAACTACAAGAAGTCCTTTAACGATATCGGAAAGAATGATGGCATAGATTCTTATGTGATCGCTGATTTTGCCCGTGTAGGACGGATTGCGATCAAACCCTGGCGTGGTTCCCAATACCTTGCTCTCCAGCGTCTTACCAGACACCGCATGCACATCACGCAATGTATTGCGAGAGAAAAGACTTACATGCTCAACAACATCTATCTCAAGTTCAGTGAATACGCATTGCTTCGTGATGGGCAGCATCCATTCTCCGACAAATATGGGGCCACAGCGGAAGCCATTCTTACCGAGTATACAACGAATGAAGATCTCGTAAACTCCCCGGTAGAAGACCTTGTTGCTTTTATTAACTCGAAGAGCAAAGGCCGTATCGCTGATCCAGAAGAAACAGCAAAGATCCTACAGGCTGCCGCACGTAACTCTTACAGACTCGATAAATGTCTCTATGAGCCGCTTACCATCTCAATCGCATCTTCCTTTAACTGTATCAGTTCTTTCGAAAAAGAATTGAAAGCGATTGATAAAGCAATCCTTCGAACAGTTCAGGGCTTAAACCCTGTCGAGTACACGGTACTGAATTCCATTCCCGGAATCGGTAAGGTTTATTCCGCAGGTATCTTAGCTGAAATGGGGTCTGTGAAAGCTTTTCACAATGCCAATGCGCTCGCAAAATACTGCGGTATCGTTTGGAACGATAACGACTCCAGCGACTTTGTAGCCGAAGACAAACACATGAGCAAAGCCGGCAACAGATATCTGCGTTATTACATCATAGAAGCTACCGGAAGTGTGATCAGACACTGTCCTGAGTACCGGGCATTCTATGACAAGAAATATGCTGAAACCAGAACACATCAGCATAAACGAGCACTCGCGTTGACTTCCCGTAAATTTATACGTCTGCTCTTTGGTCTGCTGGACAAAGGCCAACTCTACTCTCCGGAAAAGAGTAGGTAATCCACATCGAATTTCTAACTTACGCCTTTTTTTGAAAAAATAAGTCGTAGGTCTATTAAGGTTACCCCTTTGTCTGAAAATCTTTTTAAAATAACTCTTGACTATTTACCAAATTGCTTTCTGAATCATCAGTTTTCAAGTTTCTTTTTGTATTTCACAATATTATCTTTTTGCATTCTCCTCCTCATATAATCAAGTATTTTTTGTTGAAAACACGGGCTTTTCAGCCCTACATATCTCAGAGAATAAGCCGGAGTTATGAACATTTCCATGTATCAGGTACTGAAATAGCGGATGAAGGGTACACGAAATAAAACGTCTTTGATTTTCGCTTTACTGGCCTTTTGTATCCCCATTCCTCTATGGCAGCTAACCTCCTATATCCACCAGGATCATCTCTGTCTCCAGAGGTCCTAACTTCCTTCGTCCTGCCTGTCCATAACCAGGGTGTCAGCTATGCTCCTTTGCAGGGTCTTTGCCCCATAAGCGCGAACTTAACTAAGCAGCCCTGGTAAAACTGCTGAATAAAACTCATCCTTTTGGTTTCTTCTCCACCGCTGTTTCTTTGATAAATACCGAGTATATTTTTTGTTTGTCAAATCTACAAAAAGGCTCCATGACAGACACAAACTACTGATTACTTGTATAAATGAAATTTTGCATTCCTCATAAGTTGTATAGGATACCTGCCTCTTTTTTGTAAGAAAACATTCTGCTTGAAATGCCTGACACTCCACGATCGTCCATAGGATAAGCCATAACAGGGTTTCCGTCTCCGCATAGACCTTTCCACCTGCCTTTATCGTATGAATGGAGAAGTTCTGTTTAAAGCGTTTAAACAACAGTTCCACCTGCCAGCGGCTTGTGTACAGGTGCAGGATTTCCTCTCCACTGTATCTTGCGTCAAGGGATGTGATAACCACAACCCAGCCTGCGCAAAGCAGTGTTTACGTTCCGATTCTGTATTGGTGTTTGCTGGCTTTTTTGGTTTTCCGTTTCCTGGCCTGTGCTGCTTTGTCAGCCGGGAGTTTATGGGCAATTACCCGCACAAAATCGTTTTCCTTCTTATAGTTGCAAAAACCAAACAGATCGATCCATTCCATCCGTTTTTCTTCCGCTTCTTCCAGCTTTGCCGTCAGGGAAATTTTTGTCCCGTCCGCATCATATAAAAGGAAATTTTTCGGTGTGATGCGTAGGATCACGTCTGCTCCCTGTCTCTGGGCATAAATATAATTCTGTGCTGTCCCATATCCAGCATCCGCCAGAATAAGATCGCCTGGTCTCATGGAAAAATGTGTCAGGGATTCTGCGGTATGCTGGTCGGAAATCTTCACTTGTTTCATCCGATTTTCGTTCAGAGAATAGCACAGATGGATCCGTTGTTGCTCCTGCTGTTGCCCCTGTTGGCGGATTACAGATGCATCGACCAGGAGCACCTGTTTCACTCCTGTAAAAGAAGAAGTATCCGCCTCAGGAAGCAGGGAATAAAGTAACTCATGCAGTATTTTATGAAGAAATGGAACAGCTTTGGAAAACTGTTTGCGCCAGGCAGTGTCAGAAATTGTGGAAATTCCAAGTGCGCAGGCGGCAACTGCCAGAATACGGAAAGAAACGTTTGAGCTGGCGTAGAGAAAAAGCATCCTTAGCAGGTCCACTGCACAACGGATTCCACGTTTTCTTTGCAGAACGCCTGTGGTTTTCGCCATTTCATCCAAATTTGATGGCATGTGGGAAAGAATTTTATTATCCCAGTTTTTAAAAACAGCTTGTATCGAATCATTTTGTTTGGTAAAATTATTTTGTAAATTCATGACATTCCTCTTCTGGTTAATGTTTTTTAGCAAAATCATTTTACACCAAAAGAGTGGCTGTCATGAATTTTTTTTAATTTTTTTCTCATTTTGTTTTGTGCACGTTTCTCTTAAGTTCGCGCTTATGGGGGGAGTCCCTTCTGTGTTCGTTAGCTCTGGCGAAGCGACGGCACAAGCAGGGCTATGATGCGGTAAAGCTGGCCGCAGCCTGTGGCATCCCCGGCCCGGAAAAGGGCCTGCCGGGGGGCGTGGCAAATACGGCAAGTTACCAAGAAAACATCCATGCCGTTGTTTTGATTTTCGAGCAGCGGCATGGATTCTTATAAAATCAAAATCAGATACCATGAGGCCGGACCGCTCTTTTCGTGTGTCCGGCCTTATTCATGTGATTTTGACTGAAAAATTTATCATGGATAAATCGCAAATTTTTTGATTAGCAGCGGACAAGTTGGAATCAGAGCGTTATAATAATGGTGGAAGTCATAATACATTTTGTCGGCTGCGGAAAGGAGGACAAATGGATCAGGCTGCAAAATGTACGCAAAGAGATACCCCAAAGTCAAGAACCTACACAGTTGAAGATGTGGCCGCTATGCTGAATATCGGCCGTACTTCTGCTTATAACCTTGTAAAAGAGGGGCATTTCAAGACCGTTCGAGTTGGTAATGCCATACGAATTTCCAAAAAATCATTTGACGAATGGTTAGATGCTTTAGTCCTCTAACTGGAAAGGAAGATCATATATGGCATCCATCATCAAACGTAAAAAAGCATATTCTGTTGTTTATAATTATACTGACGAAAACGGAAATACCAAGCAGAAATGGGAAACATGGCATACCCATAAAGAAGCCCTGAAACGGAAAGCGGAGATTGAAAACCAGCAAAACAACGGTACGTTTCTTCCTCCGAACAATCAGAAGTTATCTGATTTTCTCTATGATTTTGTTTCCACTTATGGGGCAAAGAAATGGGGCGTTTCCATGTATGACAGCCAGACGGCCCTGATTGCCAACTATATCAATCCGATTATCGGCGATTTGGAAGTGCAGGCAATCAATCCCCGTGTCGTGGATAAGTACATTCAGACCCTTCAAAAGACGCCTTCTGTTTCCAGGAAGAACCGCAAAGCGCGAACGGAGTTTGTCACGAACCAAACGATTGAAAAAATTATTAAATTGCTTCGATGCGCTTTTAAACAAGCTGTTCGCTGGGAATTGGTCGGTAAAAATCCTTTTGAAAACACCGTGCTTCCTAAGACGGAGTACAAGAAGCGGGATATTTGGAACGCAGATACGATTCGGATCGCATTGGACCAATGCACTGATAATAAGCTGTATATCGCTATGAATCTCGCGTTTGCCTGCTCTCTGCGTATGGGAGAAATCCTTGGTCTGCGGTGGAAGAATGTTTTCATTGAGGACGAACACATCATGGCTGACAATGCTTATATCTACATTGACGCAGAGTTGACACGGGCCTCAAAGCAGGCGATTGAAATGCTTGGTGAAAAAGATATTTATTACATTTTCACCCCGCTCATGCCCAATACCAGCACTCGGCTGATCCTGAAAAAGCCGAAAACGGATTCCAGTATACGCAAGGTCTGGCTTCCTAAAACACTGGCCTATATCCTTCGTGAGTGGAGAAAAGCGCAGGAGGAATTGAAATCATTTCTCGGTGATGAATACCAGGACTTTGATTTGGTAGTTGCTCTGCCTAACGGCAGGCCGTGTGAAAATCGGATCATCGAGAAAGAGTTTTCAATCCTGAAAGAGAAGGCTGGGCTGCCTAACGTGGTATTTCACTCTCTCAGACATTCCAGCACTACTTACAAGCTGAAGCTCAACCACGGGGACCTGAAGGCCACACAAGGCGATACAGGCCATGCAGAGATTGATATGATTACGAAGGTATATGCACATATCCTGGACGAAGATCGCAAGGTGAACGCTCAGAAGTTTGAGAACGCTTTCTATGCGGTCAACAGGGATCTGAAAAATGTGCAGCCTCCGCAGGAACAGCCAGCGGCACCAACCTTAGACCTCTCCGCACTGATTGAACAGCTTCAAAAATCTCCGGAGCTGGCACAAACACTGGCGGCACTGATCGGGCAGCAAAATCAGGGGTTGAAAGCGAATTAGCAAAAAGCCCATTTTTGTTAGCAAGGACGAGATTTTTGTTCGAGTCCAATTAGCAAAATATTCATTGTAACTCATAAACAAACAAATCACCTTATATGCGGTATGATGGTTTTAGAGACAAGGGTTCGGATAAACAAGAAACGCCGAAAACCTTGATAAATCAAGACTTTCGGCGGAGTTTTTGGCGTCCCAGAGAGGATTTGAACCTCCGACCCCACGCTTAGGAGGCGTGTGCTCTATCCTGCTGAGCTACTGAGACATTTGAATAAATATGAACTTGTATTCCTAATTTAGACTCGAACCATCTACCGCTTAGGAGGCGAGTGCTCTATCCAACTGAGCTATATGGACGTGTCTGGTTTATGATTATAGCACGACAGAAATCGAACTGCAATCCCTTATTCAGTTTTGCTGAGTTATATATTGTAACGCCACCTTAGAAGGCGAACGCTCCATCCTGCTAAGCTACAGGGACTTATTTATTATTATACCAATTTTCAATAAAAAATCAACCATAAAATTCGGTTTCTTCAGAAATGTTTTGAAGCATGAAAGGAAGCTCCAATGGAGCCTCCTTTCACTGTATTATTGTTCTTCTGCTAAAATTTCATTCATATCTTGTGCCGCTTTCTTACAAGCTTCTTCCATTGTACTTTCTCCATTCCATGCTGCTTTCAGATCTTCACCAATCTGATTTTCCCATGTAACGGTTGAGTAAGTAGCTGGACGGAAAACTAATTCACTATTATCGAGCATATCCAAATATGCTTGTATATTAAAGGCATCCGTATAATTTTTCCAACTTTCTGATACACCGTCGTATGCAGCCATAGTAACTCCAAGCTCTGCCTGTTTTTGCTGCATTTCTTTTGTTCCAAACCACTCAATTAATTTCTTTGCACCTTCTGGATTACTTGTATTTGCATTTGCTGCCCATCCTAAACCATTATAAATACTCACTCTCTTTCCCGTTTCTGCATCTTTTGGAAGAACTGCAACATCACAGTTTTCTCTTATATAATCGTTCTGATTAAGACTTCCAACCATCCAGGACCCCATTGGAAGCATTGCAATTTTTCCAGAACTAAATAATACATCCAACGCTGTTTCTGACATGACTTGTGGAGAAGGCATACATTCTTTTACTAATTTATCTACATAGTTCATTGCTTCAATAGTTTCAGGACTATCCATCATGGAAGTTTTATGGTCATCTGAAATTACTGAACCACCCATAGAATATACAATATTATACCATCCATCCTGCGTTCCACTTGGATTCATTGCCGTTCCATACTGAGTTCCATCTTCCTTAGTCAGTTTTTTCGCTGCTTCATAATAATCATCCCATGTCCAATCTTCATTTGGATATTCCAGTCCAGCTTCATCAAACATCGTTTTGTTATACCAAAGCGCAATCGTATCCCTGTCTTTTGGAATAGCATAAGTTTTTCCATCATATGTATAGAAATCTTTTAATTCTTGCGGATACTGATCCATTTCTAATTTATCGCTATTTGCAATATAATCTGTCAAATCTAACAGAATACCATTTGCCATATATTTCTGTGCTTCATTCGAATGCATCCAAAATACATCTGGCATATCTCCACCCTGTGCTCCAGCTTCCAATAATGTCCAATATTGATCCCATGTTACAACTTGAATGGAAGCTTGAATTCCAGTTTCTTCTGTAAATTCTTTTACAATTTGATTTAATCCATCCTGCTGAGCAGTATCCCAAATCGTGATATTTAATGCTCCGCCGTCTTCACTATTTCTACCCCCATTTCCACATCCAGCCATTAAAAATGGCATCAATGTAGCCATACTTAGTGCTGCCACTTTCTTACAATAGGACTTATTCCACATAATAATTCCTCCCTTTCGTAGTATTTCTACTCCGTTTTCTTACTTTCTAAACTATATCATGATAACATTACTTTTCAAATAGACAAACTATACCTTTTGCATACCAAAACCAAATTTTTCTGCTTTTATTTGACAGGATTGTGCATTTTGATATATAATTGATACAAATTATTTCGACTGCAAGGAGTATATTATGAAGCCAGGATTATTTTCTATTTTTCCAAACCAGTGTTTTTTAGATTTATATCCTTAAATATGGATACTGTGAAAATGATTCTGATGCCTTTTTTGGCCCTGCCGCAAGAAATCATTATTTATTTCATTATGTTATTTCAGGCGCTGGCCGTTTATATGCACCTGATGCAACTGGAAAAGAGCATATTTATTCAATTAAAAGCGGACAGGGATTTTTAATTTTTCCTCACCAGATTACCACCTATTATGCAGATGAAAAATATCCTTGGGAATATATATGGATTGAGTTTGATGGATTACATGCAGAGGAAGCAATCCTTCAATCAGGACTTTCTATGGCAAGTCCAATCTATCATCCTTCCAGTCGTATGGCTGGATTGGATCTTTATACTACGATGGATTATATTGTGCATCATCCAAACGCCTCCTCTTTTGAATTGATTTCTAAATTATACTTATTTATTCATCAATTAGTTCGTTCCTCATCTTCTTATATTCCTTATAAATCATCTTCTCAAAAAACCAAATATAACTCGAGTTTAAAACAGGCAACTGCATTTATCGAGCAAAACTTTTATAACAATATTTCCATGGAGGATATCGCTGCGGCATGTAATATCCATCGCAATTATCTTGGAAAAATTTTTAAAGAAAATCTCAATACAACGCCCCAACGTTTTTTAATCTCATACCGCATGAAAAAAGCGGTGGAATTATTAGAAGGAACTAAATTATCTATAAAAGAAATTGCCAGTGCCGTTGGTTATGAAGATTCTCTTCATTTCTCACGTGCTTTTAAAAATGAATATGGTGTTTCTCCTAAGCATTGGAGAAACCAATCTTAAACTATCATTAAGGAGGAAACGTCACATTGATACCCTCACAGTGGGTATGGAAGTTTTATAGAAAAAGGATATGCTGTGACTCTATATCAAATGACTTATTACAATTTTTCAGATCCTTCTTTTTTGGATTTATGTTTATATCAATGCAAAATTACTACAATCACAGATAATATATTGGAAATAGTTTCCTCACATTATCAATTTTTTGCAATTCAAGCAGAAACTGCTGTATTAAATTATACCAATTCCAAAGGAACGGCATGTCAATATACCTTAACTGCAAATCAGGCTGCTTTCCTATTTCCAAATCCATCGTTATCTTTATACTCCAAAGATAGTCATTCCCTGGACTATTTTTATCTAGAATTCGATGGAATACAAGTAAAACGGTTACTCAATCAATGTTCTTCCTCACAAGATATGCCTATGTATGTATTTAAGAATTCCCAGCATATCAAAAAGCTGTGCAACATCATAGAACAAATACTTTCTTATCAAGATTCCTCTATATTTTATGTTTTATCTTTGCTATACTCTTTCTTAGATAAGTTATTTACTGGATATTCTGATTCATTAATACAGCAATATAAATCCAATTCCAGTATGAGTGAATTCTATTTAAAAGAGTCCATATCTTTCCTAGAACAAAATTTTAGCAAGAATATATCAGTAGAAGACATTGCAACCGTATGTGGAATCCATCCAAACCAACTTGGGAAAATTTTCAAAGAACATTTTGGAAAAACTCCCCAAGATTTCTTAATTAGTTACCGCATGACAAAGGCGGCACGCTTGCTTTCTCTCACAAACTTATCGATCAAAGAGATTGCCAATGCCGTTGGATACGAAAATCCTTTTCATTTTTCTCGAACATTTAAACGACTCTTTTCCGTTTCTCCAAAACATTGGAGAGAAACAAAGCAGTTAGAATATTCTTCCTCACAAAAAAAATAGGCATAGTGGAATATCTGTTTATCCTACTATGTCTATTTTTGTATTAACTTTATGCTAATTCAGGTGCAATTCGTTCAAATAATGCCCTTCCTTGCATCCAGACCTTTCCTTTAAAACGGCGTCCTGGTGCTGGAACACCCATGAGATCTTCCTGCTGCACAGCTACGTGGAAACGAATATGATTGCAATTAACTAGCAGATTGTATACATTTTCTCCTGTCAATTGGTTTTTCACAATGCGAACATCTTCAATGTCTCCCATAATGGAATAATTATCGCATTCCACTCCAGTTGGCATAAAGAAAGAATCTACCAATGTATAAATGTCTACTTTTTTTACTTCAATCTGTTTTTTTATATTTTCACAGAGTTTTACTTCCTGCATAGTCAAAATATTAATTGCCTTATCATCTCCATTGCGTGCTTGCTCAATCAACCTCGTACGATCTTGGAATTGGTTCCAAGAATCTTGCGCCTGTTTTTTTGTTTTAGCAATTGGAAGCAATATTTTTCCTGATTCTGCCAATGCTGCAAGCTGAACTCCCTCTACTTTTGGTACGGCACGGCGTCTTAGTTTTTCTTTATGCATTTCAATGACGTTTGTTAAATAAAAGATGAGAGAAACTCCTACATGATAATCTTCACAAAGCCCTGCATAGGATTCTCTGCCGCCTTGTTTTTTTAATGTACACTCAACTGTTGTAGATACTTGTTCGCTATATAAATATGGATAGTAATATTCCATCTGAAACTGTCCATCTTCATCTGTCTCTCCATACAAAATAATTCCCATATCAGGTGCTGTTGCTTTTCTCAGTACCGTAATATTATTGTCATCATCAAATGGTACGATAACTTTTTCATCTGGATTTGCAATAATATTTTTTAATACTTGCTCAACCTCTCTTTTTTTTACATAACTGCGAAAGCCAATGGACCTAAGAAAACTATGCATAAAATCCCTTCCCTATTTGTTATGATTGAAACGATTGTACTGCTATTACAACCGTTTTCGTTATAATTCCTACACTATTTGCTATCCTTATACTAGCACAAACTGTAGAAAAAGAAAAGTATTATTTTACGGAAATTATTGTCTGTCCTCCCATATATGGCTGTAATGCAGCTGGAATTCTTACTGAGCCATCTTCGTTTAAATTATTCTCTAAAAATGCAATTAACATTCTAGGAGGAGCAACGACTGTGTTGTTTAATGTATGGGCAAAATACTTACCACCTTCACCAACAACACGAATCTTTAAACGACGTGCCTGTGCATCTCCTAAATTGGAACAGCTTCCTACTTCAAAATATTTTTTCTGTCTTGGAGACCATGCCTCTACATCAATTGATTTCACTTTTAAATCAGCCAAATCTCCTGAACAGCATTCCAATGTACGAACTGGAATATCCAAAGAACGGAATAAATCTACCGTATTCTTCCATAGCTTGTCAAACCACATTTTACTCTCTTCTGGCTTGCATACTACAATCATTTCTTGCTTTTCAAACTGATGAATTCGATAAACACCACGCTCTTCTAAGCCATGTGCTCCTTTTTCCTTTCGGAAACATGGAGAATAACTTGTTAATGTATATGGAAGCTTTTCTTCTGGAATAATCGTGTCGATAAATTTACCAATCATCGAATGCTCACTCGTACCAATCAAGTATAAATCTTCTCCTTCAATTTTATACATCATGGCATCCATCTCTGCAAAGCTCATTACGCCTGTCACTACGTCACTACGAATCATAAATGGAGGTACACAATACGTAAAACCACGATTAATCATAAAGTCTCTTGCATAAGAAATCACTGCCGAATGAAGACGAGCAATATCTCCCATCAGATAATAGAAACCGTTACCAGCGACTCTTCTTGCACTATCCAAATCAATTCCGTCAAACTTCTCCATAATCTCTGTATGATAAGGAACTTCAAAATCTGGTACAAATGGTTCTCCAAATCGTTCTACCTCTACATTTTCACTGTCATCTTTTCCAATTGGAACAGATGGATCGATAATATTTGGAATTGTCATCATAATTGTCTTAATTCGCTCTTCTACCGCTTTCTCTTCTTCTGTCAACTCAGCAGTACGATCTGCAAAAGAGGCAACTTGTCTCTTTACTTCTTCTGCTTCTTCCTTTTTTCCCTGTTTCATTAATCCACCGATTTGTTTGGACATTTTATTGCGGTTTGCACGAAGTACCTCTACTTCCTGCTTAATTTCTCGATTTTTCTTATCTAATTCCAACACTTCATCGACTAATGGCAGTTTTGCATCTTGAAATTTATTACGAATGTTCTGTTTCACAATTTCTGGATTTTCTCTTACAAATCTAATATCTAACATAATTTTCCTCCTAATTTTCATTCTCCCTTTTTTGGTCCAATCGGGCTTAGAATCTGGGCTTATTATATACGATTTATCCAGAAGAATCAAGAGAAAAATCGAGTAGGGAAGATTTCATCTACCTACTCGATATGCGATTTGGCACAGCTCACGGTAAAGCCGTTCGCTGTACTTACCCGTCAAATGTGTGCAAGCACAGTGGACGGGTTTATCGCACAAACCCACATGCCCGCTTTGCGGGCACCACCATGATATAAAAGTCGATGTCTCCGTGCTACGCACTCTCGACATCGCCGCCCGTATTCGCAATCCAGGCAAATGCCTTACTTGCTCATACAGGTCAGGTCGCCTAATATCCAGCCAGCATAAGGGATAAATCCCTTAGCTGTCCGTCTATTGACGACACTTTTATAGTAAAAAATCGCCTCTTAAATTACATTAAGAGACGAATTAATCCGCGGTTCCACTCTAATAAAGGTCTATGACCTTCCCTCTGGCATATAACGGATGCAAACCGTATCTTGCTACTCCATTCACAAGATCAGCTCCTGGATGCACTTCATATTCGCCTCTGTCAGAGCTGCTTTCAGCCAATGACAGCTCTTCTCTGCTACTTCTTCGAATATTACTCTTCCATTCATAGCTTTTACACTGCATTCAGTTTATGAAAAAACGAATCATTTGTCAAGCCCTTTTTCCATTTCCGCAATTTTTTTACATCCTGCACATGCACTACATCCATTATCTTCCTGAAGTACATCTACATATTGATAGTTTGAAACTGGTAGTAAAACACAGATTGCCTGTGCGGAAATTCCTTCTCCACTCCCTGTAAAACCAAGTCCCTCTTCCGTCGTAGCTTTAATATTAACTTGATTTCTGGAAATATGGAGTGCATCCGCCACATTCTGCATCATTTGTTCTCGATAAGGCGCCAGTTTCGGACGCTGCGCAATAATTGTCGCATCAATATTTCCAATCACATAAAGTTCATCTTCAATTAATTTTCCAACTTGCTCTAATAATTTTATACTTGAAATCCCTTTATACTGTGGATCGGTATCTGGAAAGTGTTTTCCAATATCTCCCAAGGCAACCGCCCCTAAAAGTGCGTCCATAATTGCATGGACAATTACATCCGCATCCGAATGTCCCAGTAATCCTTTTTCATATGGAATTTTTACTCCACCTAAAATTAAATCTCTTCCATCTACTAAACGATGGACATCATATCCCATTCCAACTCTCATAACTGCCTCCTAACGAATAATTCGTATTCTTTTGCTGATACAGCGTACACTAATATCATCTTGCATTCCAAATGCTTCCCCATCTGCATGTACTTTACATGGTTCATTTACTATTAGACGAGCTTCTTTACACTGCACAATGCGAACTCCTTTTTTTCTTATATGATGCCCCAAAATTGCCTTTAATAAAATAGGAACTAACGATAACTTTCCTCTTCCATATACCATACATACATCAATTAATCCATCCGAATAATTTGCTTTTGGTGCAAACTTAAATCCTCCGCCCTCAAATGGATGGATATGAAATGAAACAAAACAAATTTTTGTCATTGGATATTTTTTCCCTGTATCTATCTCCAATACACCATCTACTGGGGTAAAGTGAAGCAACCGATAAATTCCAGTCAATAAATAGCTAATTCTCGTTAGATGATATCGATTAAAAAATCGCTTTGTTTTAGAATTTAACAAATCATAACATACTTCTGCATCCATTCCCATACCACAGCTTACAGCAAAACGTCGATTGGTTACCTGCTCCCCTCCCGTCAGCACCACACCATAATCGAGCCATTCATATTCGGACGGATTTAAAATATGTTTTACTCTCTTTGTAACATATTCCAAACATTTTTCCGAGCATTTTAGACTACGTGCAAAATCGTTGCCAGAACCTGTAGGAATATAACCAAGTACAACATTTCTTTCAAATGCGATTCCATTAATCACTTCATTTATTGTGCCATCTCCTCCTACAACTACAATCATAATTTCCGAGTTATAATTGCTATGGATTTTTGTCAATTCTGCGGCAATTTGTTTTGCATGACCCTCAAATTGTGTGAAATATACTTTATATTCTTTTCCAGAATCTTGAAACATGCCCTCTACTTTATTCCATACTTTCATTCCCTTTCCAGAACGAGAATTTGGATTTACAATAACATTGATCATATCCGCCTCCTGATATGCTATTCCTAACTTCTATAATAAAAAGACTATTTATAATAAACTTTACTACCATCTTATGTATAAAAGCTTATTATGGATTGAATGTCTCAAATAAGGAGTGAACTAGTTACCACTTTTATTTATTTAGTATATCACATCTTCTCTGTCCGACACAATATTTGAAAGATTAAAAGAAAATAAACTAATTTTCATTTTTTAACAGATTTTTTAAATTTATCTTTCTATTACCGAATCACTCTTAAATTATAAAAAAAACTAATTTTATATTTTTTCAAAAAAGTCTTGACAAATTTAGCATTACAGCTTATAATGAATTTGCAATCAAATATTGATTACAGCTTTGGGATCTTAGCTCAGCTGGGAGAGCATCTGCCTTACAAGCAGAGGGTCACAGGTTCGAGCC
>OEQY01000144.1_pt1 | contig 19695 bp, 13 predicted proteins | sample 1539871 | NCBI WGS metagenome assembly OEQY01 (sample SAMEA3891877, study PRJEB23780) | metagenome | biome: terrestrial biome; feature: animal house; material: Caecal content | place: Italy | collected 2015-05-05 | reverse complement strand
CCGTTTCAACTGGTTTCTTTTTTGCATCCGGTGAGCTCTTTCATGAATGAGATCTCATGCCTTGTTGGATTGGCCGTTGTTCAAGCGATCGAATGATCCGATCTGTGCCTCAAACGCATGACGCTTTCAGCCCGGGCTGGATTCATGTCTCCTGACGTGATCTTCATGGGCGATATTCTCCAAATCGCAGACCTTCGAGTCCGCTTTGCCTGCTCCTGCACCGGCACATGTTGCTACAGTCTGTCGACCGCAAAAGTTCTGCTTATAGGGCCTGGCCCGCCTGATTTTCCCTTCAATCATCTTCCTTTATACACAGTCTGTAAAGTCTTTGGGTCCAAAAATGCGTCGCTTCATCCGCATGACCCGTCGAAAGATCCAATCGGGAAGGAAACGCTGCAGCAGTTCTCTTCCCTTGCGAAGGATGTGGAGTTGTACCCAATAGATGATCTTTGATTTCCTGTACCGCCATATGGTTCTGAAGGATTCTCTGTCATAGCCAAGAAGCCAACGTAATTTTGTCTGCGCTTGAAACGCACGGCTCAGTTTTGCATAGTATTCTTCTCGTTCCTGATTATAGCTTTCCAACTGTCTATAATAACGTTTTTTAATTTCCAGCACATTATTCATCCAGCTGGAACTGGCCTCATAGCCCAGGCAGTTATGAACGATCATCTGCGATGTGATCGCATATTGTGGAAGATATCCGTTTGACTGGCATAGCAGGGCGAATAGATATCCAACATAGTTGGACCCGAACAGCTTGAACTGTAATGCGGCAAGATTTTCGATTGCTTTACACCGAATCACGGCGCAGCCACCCAGCGGGCTGAGAGGAGGCTTGTCGATCGCAGTAGGAACATGCAGATCATTCTCTCTGAGCCATCGCTGCGACAGCTTAAAACAATCCGCCCAGTTCTCATATTGCTCCCAGTTGCTGGACTGTACATAATCGACAGGATAAGACAACATGCCAACGAGCGATTGTTCCTGCATGATGCCGATCATGCTGTCAGCAATGCGCCTGTCCTCAAGCATGGCATACAGATAGTACTCCTGACGGGCGGCATAATTGCGCTTGGATTCATTTTGACCGCATTTAGGAGGATCGATGTATATAACATAGTCATAATCAAGATATGATGCATCGACTCCTGTAAACAGTCCCTTAGGCTCTGTGCTAACATGCTTGCTGACAAACACATCGTAGTCCGCCCTGTATTGATTCAACAGGGAAAGGAATCTCCGTGAATCCAATATGTTTTCCATGTTGGCAAATACCGCTTTGCGGCATAACACATATTGAGTCATGATTTTCCCTCCTCATGGCTTCGGGCAGGGGATTGCGCAATGTCTATGACATGCATCATCAGCAAAGAATCGACAATATCTCGTTGATTGCAGGTCCTGATCAAGTTCTTCATGACCATCTGTGTGTCATAATCAGTACTTTGCAGAAAGCGCCAAAACGCATAGACTGAGGGAACGAGGGTAGGAAATTCACTTTTTGATGTAAAAAAGGATCTGCGTTTAAAAAAAGGGGACTTCAAATCACGCACAACAACGAGCGGGGCTGTAATAAGTGGGCAGCAGGTAAACACCTCAGGGTCCAAGCTGCTATAGTCGGTGTAACAATCCCATTTGTAGCCCAAGTCTGCAAATTTCTTGGTGATGACCTGTTCATATGTTCCGCCACTTTCATAATAGGACGTTATTTCAGGCATATGATCCCATAGCTTATGAAATGCTTTTGAGGAAAACAGACTTTTTCGGAAGGCCGTAAAGCTGGACTGTATATGCTCCGGGATATATCCATAGGGATTTTTCCAAAGCTTCACGGCGCTTGGATCTTTCTCCTCAAAGCATTTGGTAATCCCCCAGAAGTCGAGATCGCGTTGTTCCATCTCCTGAAACATAGGGGCAAGATCATATATTGGCCCCATTATGGTATGATTCATCAAGATGATCTCATCATATTCCATCAATCCATCCCAGCCAATGGAGTCAATTGCGGTCTTATAGGCCCACACATCAAAGCCGTGATTATCCCGGACGATCACGGAATCCGCCCTTTTTTCAAGCTCCGTTTTGCATTGTGGCATCAGCTTTCCATTGATAACCGCCACAATGGTTGCAACAAATGGCCGCAGTTTGTCAATCGCAAAATAGATGTAATCATCCAAAATGCCATCTCCATCATAGGCGAAATAGATCAATAGTCGTTTCATCAAACCATCAGCCACCCTGTTAGAATTTTTTCAATAGCATGGAGCCAAATTACAAGAACAGATTTTACCGTTTCATAGATTGGGTCCTTTCGAGAGAAGAAGCTATCGCCCTGGCCAAATCTTTGGCTTCTTTCCAATTTTCAGGACTGATTTTATGTGGAATATCGTCCGTTTAGCATGTACTAATGCAAGAGCCTTTTTGTTACGATATCGCCGAAGCGAAAGAATGCCTTCTGCCTGCAGCAAACCAGTTCGCATGCACCATATACATGGTGTATTTCTATCTCTCGAACCTCTCGGTTCGCCGCTGACATGCTCCGCGATTTTTTCGTTCTGCCCGACTATCGCGACTGATGTGTGGTCATCTTCGTATTATTGTTATGTCCCTCCGGGCGTACCCTTGTCATAGCGATGTTTTGCCCGATAATAAGCCCAATATGCGCTGAGCCTGTTATGGATACGTTGCCTTGCTTCTCTGTCGTTGCAAAACAGCGCAGAGAACACCACACGTATTCTGCCAAGTCCTAGATGCCGCTTGGCATTCAACTGCACAGAAGTCGAGCTTTCAACGATGCCTATGCCAGTATTTTTAATCAACTGTTGTGCAGCCCAGTACTCTGATATCAAATCAGCCTCGGAAGCAAATTCAATCGTCATTTGCTGTTGGCTTTGCATGAGCACTGCCAGCAACTGTTCCAGCATCCTTCCATCATAGTCAGGACACAGACTCATCAGCTGCGGAACAGCTTTAGATAGGGCTTGTGTGCGGACGCAGAAGATTCCGATGCCTGAGCCACAGGGCAGATCATTTTCGCCAACTTTCAGTCCCTCAAGCCCCTGGAAGTATTTTTGACACGCATCCCTCCACATGGACTGTAGCGGCCTAAATGCGCTAAGAGGACGCAGCGCTCCTGCAAGCCCAATGTAGGGCTCATTTTTCATAACCTGCAAAATACCATTAAGCTTTTCTGCACTGCCGAAAAAAAGTTCGAGTGCCTTTTCCACCTGCTCCATCATGGCAAACTTATCAAAGGTGTGAATTTCACATGGATTTACGACAAATACATAATCGTATTTTTCAAAATTAGCAGCTGCTCCCGTAAAAAGATTTTCCCAGTTCTTTTTTCCATTTCGACATTCGATAATCTCTAGCTGCGAAAGTTTTTGTAACGAAGCCTCATATCTTTTCCAGTCTATTGCCGCAGCATATTCCCCCAAATTGAGAAAAACGGCTATTTTTGCATTGCATGTCGCTTCTAATGGAGAAGGCTGAAGGCGAATGATATTCATGTGCGGTTCGTATTCCCACTGACAGCAGGTCCTCACGATATTTTCATAGATCATCCCCACATCATAATCCGTATTTTGTTTCAAATATGTCAGCAGTCTGGCAGAGGCTGAAGCGCTGCCTCCTCGCTGAAGAAAATGTTCCAAGTTTATAAAACAGTTTTTCCTTTTGAATATCGGACAATGCCTATCCCTCAGCATGATATCCGGCAGATCGAAAAGCGGATAAGGCGTGTATACAGACAAGTTTTCACTGTCCACGTAGGACATCCATCGGAAGCCTTGGTCGCTGAAATATTTGGTCATATAGCTTTCATGGCGGCCGACGGATTCCTCATAGCTGTGAATGGGAGGCATGTCTTCCCAGTATCGCTGAAATACAGAATGGGAGGTCAGCTTTTTTCGAAAGGCCACAAAATGGGACTGCAAATGCACCGGCAAATATCCGTAAGGGTTACAGTTGGAAGGATCATACCCCACGCCATAGTGAACCGTGATACCCCAAAAATCCACTTCCTGATGTTCCATTTTGTTGAACATCTCTGCAAATGAGGATACAGGACCCATAATGGTAAAGTTAAAAAGAATCAGTTCATCATAGGAAATAATGCTGTCCCAGCCCATTTTTTCGATGGCTTCTTTATATGCCCATACATCAAAGCCGTTATTCCCCCGAACCAGCAATTCATATTCCAGCGAAGGAATCCTTGCATACCGGTCAAATATATGCTTGGATTCATTGGTGATTTTCCCATTTACCACAATCATCAGGCGGTTGAGAAAAGGGATCATTTGATCCAATAAAAAGGGAATATATCGGTCTACGATGCCATCCTTATCGTAAAAAAAGAAAACAGCGGCCCGCTTCAAGGGTTTCACCCCTCCTATGCCAAAAAGTCTGCGCCCATAATTTGTCGAATCTTTTGGGTATCCCCCCAAACGCCAGGAGAGTCATAGGCACGGTCGGGATACGCCCCATACAACAGCTTGATTTTGAAATGGTTTTCTGCAATGAATTCTTCCATTTTTTCTCCAAGACCAATGGGGTTCCCGCTGCATACGTTAATAATTCCTGTTACAGTGTCCTGTGTGGTTGCGGCAACAATTTGTTTTGCCAAAGCATCTACTTGGATAAAATCATATTTGTTTTTTCCACTTGTAAACGGAAACTCTTTTTTTCCATCGATCTCCGCCTGTTGTAATTTGGAAAAGACGGAATTTCCTCGGAGATTGTCCCCATAGATATAATAAGCGCGGAGCCAATACAACTTAAAATCCTGTTCCTTAGAGAGCAAAACCATCGCCTGTCGAAGCGCATTTTTGGCAACGCCATATAAGGACAGCGGCGTGCAAGGCGTTTTTTCATCAATGGGCCCTTCCCAATAGCCGATCTCATGCATTGTGCCCATCACGGCGATACGCTTGCAGCCTGCAAGGACCATATTTCGTAAAAACATATAGTGGCTTGACAGATATTCCATATGTGCTTGTGCATTGTGTACAAATCCATGTCTCCACGCCAAATGGACAAGTAAATCTGGCTTTCCTAATTCGTCAAACAGGTTTTCCTTCCCCGAAAAAATATCTGCATGCACAATGCCGGCACGTTCGTCAAGGCCTTTATAGTCAATATCACACGCTATGACTGAATGTCCCTGATCCAAAAACGCCTTTACCACATGTCTCCCTATATATCCGGAGGCTCCAGTTACTACAACCTTCATTTTGATCTCTCCTTTTCACGATTTTTTTCAGTTGTTTTCCTTGTATAGATGGCATATTTCGTCAGAAGCTCCAGCTTTGCGAACCATCCCATTCTCCAGCCACACGACGCGGCTGCACATCTCCCGGATCTGTTCGATATCATGGCTCACAAACAGCACTGTCGTACCCCCGCTCATTAGTTCCATCATCCGTCTTCGGCTCTTCTCCTGAAACTCCGCATCGCCTACCGCGAGTACCTCGTCCACGATCAGCACCTCCGGTACCACCACCGTCGCCACCGAAAACGCAAGCCTCGCTACCATGCCTGAGGAATAATTGCGCAGCGGCATGTCAATAAACGGCCCAATCTCCGAAAAAGCCACGATCTCCTCGTACTTGCTCTTGAGAAACTCCTCGGAATAGCCCAGAATCGCGCCATTCAGGAAGATGTTCTCCCTGCCAGTCATATCGAAATCAAAGCCGCTGCCCAGCTCCAGCATCGGCGCGACATTTCCGCGTACAATCACACTGCCCTCCGTCGGCTTCAAAATGCCGGAAATCACCTTGAGCAGCGTGCTCTTGCCTGCGCCGTTATGTCCGATCAGCCCTATGACCTCTCCGCGCTTGACATCGAAGCTCACATGCTTAAGGGCCTCAAACTCGTTGTATTTCAGCTTTCCACGCAGCCGGGCAATGGCATATTCCTTGATGCTGCTGATGCGGTCGTTGGCCATGCGAAAGCGCATGGACACATCCTTGACCTCGATCATCGTTTCCATCCGCTTCACCTCACAGATACAGCACAAACTTGTCCTGATGCCGCTTGAACGTCAGAATCCCCAGCACCAGCACCACCAACGAAGAAAGGATGCACCATAGATAGGCCATCGGTTCGGGTGACACGCCATCAATGATGCAAATACGGGCAAACGTGATGTACTGGTACATGGGATTCATGTGGTAGACCGTCAGGAACTGCGCCGGGATGATGCTCTCCGGATAGAACAGCGGCGTCAGGTACATCCACATCATGCTGACTACGCCCCAGAGAAATTGCGTGTCCTGAAAGAAGGTCATGGCGGTGGTCAGCAGCAGGCTCATGCCGGTGACGAAGCCCAATAGACACAGCATGTCGACGATGAGCAGCAGCAACGCCGGAGTGAACGCTGTCCCGGTGATCAGCATAACCAGCAGCAGTGGGATGATCGCCAGCGCAAAGTTGACCAAAGAGGAGAGAATGCGCGATACCGGATAGATGTACTTGGGCATATATACTTTTTTAATCAGCGATGCGTTGCCGGTGATGGAAGTCATGCCCATGCTGACCGCCTCGCTGAAAAAGTTAAAAAACACGATACCCGACAGCAGATATACAGGATAATTGGGAACATCGCTCTTGAACAGTGCGGAGAACACGACGTATTGAACCGACATCGTCAGCAATGGATTGAGAAAGCTCCATGCCATGCCCAGTACAGAGCGCTTGTATTTCGCCTTGAAATCTCGTGAGACGAGCTGACGGATCAGAAAGCCATAGCGCGTAAAGAGCATGCACACCGCAACCAGTGGATTATTGTGCCCGGCTTTCGCCCCGCGCCACCAGTGCAGGCACAGCAGCGCGAGCGCCACGAACGCACCGCCAATGATCAACCAGTAATCCCGGTAAAAGGTCAATACCCTGATCCCGTTAATCTTTATACATAGTCTGCCGGTGCCAGGCACGCCATTGACCGTGTAGCGGTCGGCTTCCGAAATGCTCTGTACAATATCGAACCGGCCTGCCACAATCGTATCGCCGCAATAGATCGTGACGGCGTTGCCCGGCGTGCAGCCCGTTGTCGTGAGCGTCAGCGTAAGGGAGGCGCCGTCCCGCACCTCTACCATGTCGTCCAATGGAATGGTAAAATATTTGCTTTCAGGCAGTGTCGCGATATCGATATCCTTAGCGGCAATCACTTCTCCTGCATCGTTGACAAGGGCCGCATGAAGTGTGCCGCTATTGGACCGGCCATAGGTAGCCACCATCAGATCGAAGCCTGTAAGAAACTCAGCCGGTGCGATCACGCGCTGGGTGATGGTCATTCCATCCACAAGCTCACCCACAGTGGTGGTGGCAGAAAGTGCGTCGCTCGTTACCGCCGTATAATGAAACTGCTGGCCGGCGACCAGATAGACGGTCGTAGCCAATACCCAATAACAAGCTGCCAGCACTGCCAGCAACTTTTTCGATTGCTTTAAGTTCATCTGGATAAGTTCCTCGTTTCTTTGATTTCAGTCCAGCAAAGCATGCCCACCAGTCGGAAAAAGCCGTGAATCCGCCTTCGATGACGCCAGTAGAAAGCCAGCCCGCCTTTCTCTAAAATGACCGCGTTGAAAAGCGAAAGTTCTTCCGGCTTGAAACATTCACCATATGCTCACAGATAGAAGCCTGCTTGCCGTTTGGGGACGGCAATTGAGACATGAAGCCAGTAATTATAAAGCACTCTGCAACGGCTCATATACACTCCCTGCGTTCTTTGCTTACGTGGAATTCCCTCCATGCCGGCGGAAAAAAAGGATCGGATGATCAAATCCGCCAACCGTCTCATCAGCCGCATGCTGCTACGCACACGTTGGAGATCAGAAACGTCTGCACTCCCATGTGCTCGACGGCGCTTTGCTTCCAAATGTCCGGAGGTTACAGGCGCGCCTCCGCTTTTCAAACGGTCTTACGTCCGGCCACGCAATTTGATAGTCACCCACGACCGCCACATACGTTATCCACAAAGGACCCAAGCAGAGCACCAGGCGACTTTCATCGGCCTGCAGCATACGCGAACTCTCCGTCAGTCTGGTTCAGCGCCTCATCCTGCGTTCGGCCATGGTCGAACACTTCGCGCGTCACACTGATCACGCGATACGTAAGGCAGACGCCTTGACTTTCTCTTTGTCCGTTTAATCCGCCGTCCTGTATCTTCGATCGCGGTGATTTTTTCCATATCCGCCTCGTCTTCCCATCCTCCGCGGCCTACAGCCTTGTTCCTCTCCATCCGGAGCATATCAGCCACTCCGACTATCGAAGTTATTGTTGACGTGTACAGGATCAACCGCAGTCCGTCGTCTGAGCCCGTTCGATCTGCTGCTTGTAGATAAGAGCGATGCCATCTGTCGAAACGGATTCACATAGCTCATATGCCACGCATATGCACCCTCGTTGAGGATATGATTGATGGAGGCCAACAGATTGCGATGGTCACCAATGCCCCGCCTGTCTCATCTCCGGATCGGCGCATAAACAAATAGCTTCTGCAGGTCCATCACATCCTTGTGCTGTTGGCTACACAATGCCACACCACGACGCTTCGCGTTATTGCGGTGGAACTCATCAAGGATGACGCTGCAGAGCTGAAACGCAACCATCCCGTCATCCGTCATCAGCATCAAGAAATATAATTACGCTCACCGGATCGTCCGCATCAGACTGCATCACGCTTTCCATCTAGGTTTCGTATGTATTTGCTCGAGGAGATTCAAGCGAAACATTTGTTCCCATATCCCTGCCCAATTTGAAGACGATGATTCGGTTTTCTCGTCGTATAAAACAGACATTACGCGCAAGAGATTCGTTCATGCCGTCCTTTTCGCCTTTTCTACTGCGCAAAGGATATACCTCTCCCTTCGCTTTTGCGCAGCTTTACCCTTCATTTCTCATCGCCGCACAGTCCACAGCGACCGATATTCCAAGCCATTCTGACAGATACCAAGGCGAGAACAAAAGCACGCCCCCCAGCCCTGCAACTTTTAGGGCTTCAGGGGCGATGATTTGATAAGATCCCGCCATCCACACTTTTCGTCCCAAAAGCAAGCAATGTCTGGCCTGCTTCCACGTTCCGCAAAGCGATGGATTCGCGACCGATAGGAGCAAAGACTTTCTATTAAATTGGAAATCATCTCTCTTATCACGCTGACATTATACCGTTCACTCCTTAAAATGTCAATAAAATTGCGGCCTTTTGCGTCCATCTGTGCTCAAAGTCCAATGAGCTGGAACACTCATAAAATATATGTTCACACGGACATTTCTTGTTTGAATTTGAACAAGCCTGCGCCATGCCTCACAGCAAAAGGCCAACAAGCCAAGAATTTCCGTCAGCAGAACTTCCTTGAAGACCATTGTAGGCCCTTGTGGCGATCACACCCATCACGCGACCTGTCGGCGAAGCGGATGCGGATATATCCGTATGGAGAGTTATGTATCCTACACCGTAATGGTGGTGATCCTCTGTTCAGCCTTTGCCCAGTGTGGGCGGGTTGAAGGGGAAAACGATGCATGTGCTTAATGCCACTGTCACCAAAGTGTTCGAGATCCTCAGACACGGCGAATTGATTGATCGTGCACGGACCGGAAACGCACGTTGATGGCGTATTCCATCCACGTGGATGTGATGGAGGCCGCGTGTTCCTGCTTCTACCCATCAAATGGGCCATTTCATTCAGAAGATGCAGATTTGATGATTGCATTCTTTTCCATGTGATACGCGGTGTCCTCATGGAACATTTGAGTCACTGTGATATGCTCAGGGCCATGAAGGCCCGCCGGGCGCTGGATGCCCAAAGCCGCAAAACCTGGCCCTTTCCCCCGGCGCAAAGAAAAGTGGAAAGCCAAAAGCGCTACAACCGCAATCAAAACCACCGGCTTAGCCGGTGGTTTGAGTAAGCCCTATAAGGGCATTATACTGGCAAAGCCCCTTAAGGGGCCACGAATGGGTCTGCCAACTGCATTCCTTTCTCGTGGCAGGCCCCTCAAGGGGCTCCTTTTTTATGCCTTAGTATTCTTGCTACCCGTGAACGGGTCTACAAACTCTTTGAGGCTCATCTGGTCTGCGATCTGATCTTGTTGCAGCTGCTTTCTGATATACTCCTCAATGCGCTTTTTGTTTTTCCCTACCGTGTCCACGAAATAACCTCGTGCCCAGAAATGCCGATTAGCATAGTAGCGATAGGGATACCCAAAGAGCGGAAGGTAAGTCGGCTGTATTTCACGCCGACTTTTTCCTTTTCCGGCTCTCACGCAGCGGCAATTCGATAGGTTCTTCCGCTGTTTCCTGATATGCTTCTTCCGGCAGTTCCACACTGCCGATGAAATTGTAGACGATTTCGATTTTCTGACTTTTCTTTCCCTCAGCGTCAACCTTTATTTCATGAACAAGGATTTTTTCAATGAAGGTGTTGAGAAGGGTTGGTGTCAGTTCCTCGAAAGAAGTGTTCTTTTTGACCAGCTTCATAAAGCGGTCAATGTTAATGGTCTTATCTGTCTTTTGGGCGATTTGCTCGGAAAGCTCCCGGATAGTTCCTTCCAGCCCTTTCTGCTCGGCCTCATAACCAGCAGACAACTTTGTAAAGCGTTCCTCAGTCAACTGGCCTTTGATTTTATCTTCGTAAAGGTGCTGGATGATATTATCCAGTTCGTCGTACCGGCTTTGGTTGTTTTCCAATTCCCTCTGCATTTCTGCCAGCGCCCGTTTCTGTTCCCGCATGGAACAGGATACCAGCATCGAGATAAATTCCCGCTCATGTTCAGCAGCAAAGTGCGTCACTCTGCGGAGATCCTCCGTTACCAGCTTTTTCAGGTTCTTTATGCTGATATGGTGGGTAGTGCAGGGATTCACCCGCTTACTATATCCGGCGCAGGTGTAATACTCATAGCTTTCCTTGAGGCCGGAGCCGCGATGATGGTACATTTTCGAGCCGCAGTCTGCACAGAACAGTAATCCGGAAAACAGTCCCACAGTGCCGATTTTTGTATGCCGGCATTTGCCTTGACGAATAACCTGTACGCGATCAAACGTATCCTGGTCAATCAGGGCCGGATGAGTGTCCTTGAAAATCATCCGTTTATCGTCACCATTGATAATGACCTTTTTGCTTTTGTACGACTTCTTTGTAGTCTTAAAGTTGACCGTATGCCCCAGGTATTCCACTCGCTCCAGAATGTTGCTGACAGTTTGATAAAGCCATTTGCAGGGAGCTTGTGGGCAATAGCCCTGCTTATTGCCATATCTCCGGTAATTGACTGTGCCAGGTGTTGGAATATTTCTTGTAGTAAGGATATTTGCAATCTTTGTCGGGCCTAAGCCTGACAAGCATAACGCAAAAATCTCTTTTACTACCGGGCCGGTTTCTTCGTCAATCACCCATTTATCATCTTCTCCCATGATATAACCGTAAGGCGGGAGGTGGGATAGACGTTTTCCGGACATCCCCTTTGCTTTTACCACTGCACGGATCTTCTTACTGGTGTCGCGGGCATACCACTCATTGAAAAGGTTTCTCAGAGGGGTGAAATCATTATCGCCCTTCTCGCTGTCCACTCCGTCATTGATAGCGACGAAATGTATATCCTTCTCAGGGAACAGCACTTCCGTGTACATCCCGACCTGGAGGTAGTCACGTCCAAAGCGGGACATATCTTTTACGACAACCATATAGACATATCCGGCTTCAATATCTGCCAACATTTCCTGGAACCCAGAGCGATTGAAAGTCGTACCGCTGATTCCATCGTCTACATAGAATTTGTATTTTTTTATGCCATGTTCTTTGGCGTAACGCTCTAATATCTGCTTTTGAGAATAGATTTGTCAAGGGTAAATTTTGCGAAGGAATATTACAACCCATAAAAGGCTCACAGCTGGAGGCAACCAGCAGTGAGCCTTACTTTTTCACTAAAACAAGCAATTAGGTTTGATTGCAAAACTCAAATATAAATTGATTTTTGAGACGATTTGTGCTACATTTAATATGGATGCAAATATGCATTAGGAACTAAGCAGGAGGTATAAAATGGCTATCTGCTACAACAAATTATGGAAAATATTGATTGATAAACATATGAGCAAAACGCAACTAATTAAAGAAGCAAAAATCAGTACCAACGCCATGGCACGGCTGGGAAAAAACGAGGACGTTCGTGTCGAGGTACTTGTAAAAATTTGTAGCGTTTTGGGCTGCACAATAGACGATATTATGGAAATCATTCCCGAAGAGAAGGAGTAATAACAATGGCCGATATCAAAAAGGACCAAGAGCGTGATGAACTGCACAAAGCGATTTGGGCGATAGCAGATGAATTGCGTGGAAGTGTAGATGGTTGGGATTTTAAATCCTATGTGCTCGGTATGATGTTTTACCGCTACATCTCCGAAAACTTGACAAACTATATCAACGAGGGGGAAATCGAAGCTGGAAATGAGGGCTTTGATTATGCCCAGTTATCTGACGACGAGGCAGAACAGGCTCGTGAAGATTTGGTTCAGACCAAAGGTTTCTTCATTCTTCCGTCTGAGCTCTTCTGTAACGTGAGAAAAAATGATGCTGCCGATGAAAATTTGAATATGACCTTGGAGGCAGTGTTTAACCATATTGAGGAATCCGCAAAAGGCAGCGAAAGCGAAGATAACTTTTCCGGGCTGTTTGATGATATTGATGTAAACAGTAATAAACTGGGGGCAACTGTTGCCAAGCGTAACGCAAACTTAGTAAAGCTCATGGATGGCATTGCGGATATGCAGCTTGGAAATTATAAGGATAATTCCATTGATGCTTTTGGTGATGCCTATGAGTATCTGATGAGTATGTACGCCTCCAATGCCGGGAAAAGCGGCGGCGAATTCTTTACCCCGCAGGAAGTTTCCGAACTGCTGACTCGTATAGCGGTAGTGGGGAAAACAGAAGTCAACAAAGTCTATGACCCTGCTTGCGGTTCCGGTTCGCTTCTTTTACAGGCAGCAAAAATCCTTGGAAAAGAGAATGTTCGCCTTGGCTTTTTTGGACAGGAGATCAACCTGACTACTTACAACCTTTGCCGTATCAATATGTTCCTGCACGATATTGATTATGATAAGTTTGATATTGCGCATGAAGATACGCTGACGCATCCGCAGCACTTAGATGATGAACCCTTTGAAGTAATTGTTTCCAATCCCCCATACTCCATTAAATGGGAGGGAGACGACAATCCGGTGTTGATTAACGACCCACGCTTTTCTCCTGCCGGAGTTTTAGCGCCAAAATCCAAAGCTGACCTTGCATTTATTATGCATTCACTTGCATGGCTTGCAAGCAATGGCACAGCAGCAATTGTCTGCTTCCCTGGCATTATGTACCGTGGCGGAGCAGAAAAAAAGATCCGTCAGTATCTGATTGACAACAATTTTATTGACTGTGTGATCCAGCTGCCCAGCAACTTATTTTACGGAACCAGTATTGCCACCTGCATCATGGTGTTGAAGCGGAACAAAACGGATAACCGTACACTATTTATTGACGCTTCTGCTGAATGTGAGAAAGTTACCAATAACAATAAGTTGAGAGAGCATCATATCAAAAAAATTGTAGATGCATTTGTTTCCCGTGCTGATACTGACCACTTTGCCCGCTGTGTACCTTACGAGGAAATTGCCAACAACGAATATAATCTCTCGGTTAGCACCTATGTACAACCGGAGGACACCCGGGAAGTGATTGATATTACAAAGCTCAATGCTGAGATTGAGCAGATTGTGGCCAAAGAACAGATATTGCGGGATGAGATTGCGAAAATTATCGCAGAAATCGAGGGATAACTATGAGATTGAGTAGTAGGTTATCCGATAAAAGTAAAAACAGCGGCGAAATTGAATCATTTATTGATTGGGAAAAATACACGACAGTGAAGGAAGAAGAAACGGAAGAGATTCGCTTTATTAGTGCCGGAGATTTTATAGAAATTCAAATTGGCACTATTACTCTGCCATTTTACTCCACGGCGTGTAAGGATAGTGTTTCCTTTATTTCTCCCAAACGGCTTCATTGTTTGATTGTCAATAATTCGATGATCAGTATTGATTGCCAATTGCGATGCATGGACTATGAGGAGGACAATCCCAAATGCAGGTCGTGTCATCCTTATGTGCAAGCATGGTTTCTGATTGGTGTAGATGATATTTCCGCAAATTCTCCAAGGGTGAGTGTGGTTAAGCAAAGCTTCAAACTTCCGGATACGATAAAACTTCCTATCGAAACGGAAGATAAGTTTTCAGAATGGTTGGGAAAGGCGGAAATTGCATACAAAGAACGGCTGGGTGCCGGGGCGGTCATTTACTTACGGTCCGCGTTTGAGCAAATAACGCTGGAGGTTGGACACAGGGCTGGAGTAGAAGTATATAAGCCCAATGGAAGATCAAAACCATTCGATCAAGTCATAAGAGCCGTAGATGCTCAATGCTCTATCATTCCGGTTATCTACTCAGATGATGGCTATAAACTTTTCCAGAGGCTCAGTAATATTGCCCATGGAAATGCAGATGAGGAAACAGCTTTAAGAGAATACGAACCACTTCGCAGTTTGGTAGTTGGGATTATTGAAAACGTGAAAAAGAAAGAAGAAGAAATCCAAAAGAATGCTGAAATCCAAAAAGCATTGGAGCAAATTGGATTTGGTCATGGAGGTGATGACGGTGAGTAAGCTGGAAGAATTAATACAAGAATTTTGTCCTAACGGAGTGGAATTTAAAGCTATAAAAGAGGAATATCAAAGGCTGAAAGGTACACCAATCACCGCTGGTAAAATGAAAGAAATTCAAAGCGATGGTGGTGATATTCGTATTTTTGCAGGCGGTAAAACGGTCATAGATGCACACGAAAAAGATATTCCAAATGCTAATATCACTAGGGTTCCAGCGGTATTGGTTCAATCTCGCGGTGTAATTGATGCAGTATACTATGAAAGGCCATTTACATTCAAAAATGAGATGTGGGCATATACACATAAGGAAAAAACATCTGTCAAATATCTCTATTATGTTTTGAAAAACAATATAGAAAGATTTAGAGAAGCTGCCTCTGGTATGGGTTCATTACCTCAGATATCTCTGAGAGTGACAGAAGATTCTGTAATGCCCCTCCCTCCGCTCCCGGTTCAGCGTGAAATCGTCCGCATTCTGGACAGTTTTACAGAGCTTACCGCAGAGCTTACCGCAGAGCTTACCGCACGCAGAAAGCAGTATGAGTATTATCGGGATACACTGTTCACTTTTACAGGTGAAATTGTATTTAAAACATTGCCCGAAATATCAGAAAACTGTGACAGGCAAAGAAAACCTATTACAAAAGAAAATAGACAAGCAGGAGTATACCCGTACTACGGAGCCTCCGGTGTTGTAGACCATGTTGCTGATTATATTTTCGACGGAGATTACCTTTTAGTGTCTGAAGATGGAGCAAATTTATTGGCAAGAAGCACCCCGATTGCGTTTTCGATATCAGGAAAAAATTGGGTTAACAACCACGCCCATGTTTTAAAATTCACCTTTGCAGAGCTGCAAAAATATGTTGAGATCTATCTAAACTCTATCGACTTAAGTAAATATATTTCCGGTGGAGCACAGCCAAAATTAAATCAAGATAACCTAAACAGAATTCCTATCCCTGTTCCGTCAGATGATGAAGTTAAGAGAATCGTCGGTGTTCTCACCAGATTTGATACTCTTTGCAACGACCTAACAAGCGGCTTGCCAGCTGAAATCGAAGCTCGTCAAAAGCAGTATGAATATTATCGAGATAAGCTGCTGACCTTTAAGGAGGCATCGGTTTGAATGAATGATTCAGGCAATTATGACATTTTTGAAGGTCTAAGCGGTATTGTGAAGGGGCTTGAAACTTTTGCATATGCCCTCAATAAAGTGCAGACTTGGTATCAACAAAATGCCGACAATATTGCAAATTATCTTTTAGCCTTTGCGGAATTTGGAGAATGGAGTGTAGCGACCAACAAACTTATTGAAAGCCAATTTGTATTTACAGATAATTTGACACAGACCCTTGCGCACGAAATATATCAAGGTGCTGATGTAGAGGAAGTAATGACTCGCTATTACTTCGATAACGATGAGCAAAATATGAAAAAGCTCATTCAAAGATGTAAAGATAGCGCCTACATTCGAGAATATCGAGAGTTATGTAATCAAATTCTAAATGCATATGACAGAGAGGATTATCTGCTTGCCTGTATAGGCCTTTTTTCATTGGTTGACGGCTTGCTCGCAGATTGTTCCGGTATCAATAAAACTGCATTTCAAAAACGATTGGACTGTATTGCCGACAAATTCGCAGATAAAGCTGAACTGAATGAAATCGATAGAAAAACTCTTTGTATTTATGATGCGTTCAAGAAATTTGACTGCTCAGTGTTCAAAGATTCGAGATTTTCAGAAGAGGAACCGCAAGCGGTCAATCGGCATTGGGATGTACATGGTAGAACGCATCGTGAACATACAAGAATTGATTTTTTAAAGGTTCTTCTATGGCTGGATGCAGTGATCTATTTATCTGAAAAAGATGCACAATTAGGAAGGGAGGGTGAAAACGATGAGCACTTACAACATGATTTTATCGAGCAATGAAAGCACAGTTGTGGCAGAATACGAGCCACAGGCAAAACGCTCCGATTCGTACCAAAGTGAAGCGGCACTGGAACAGGCTTTCATTAAAATGCTGGTGGAACAGGGTTACGAATACGTGACCATTCACAGCGAAGATGCTCTGATCGACAATCTCCGCAGGCAGTTGGAGCGGCTCAATCAGTATAGCTTTACCGACAAAGAATGGGATAGCTTTTTCAAACATAAAATTGCCAATCACAACGACGGAATCGTGGAAAAGACCCGTAAGATTCAGGAGGATCATGTGCAGAATCTCACCCGTGAGGACGGCACTACCATGAATATCTCCCTGATTGATAAGAAGAATATCCACAATAATCGTTTGCAAGTGATTAACCAATACGAAGAAAGCGCCGGGAAACATGATACCCGCTACGATGTAACCATTTTGGTAAACGGCTTGCCGCTTGTCCATGTGGAGCTGAAGCGCCGTGGCGTTGTCCTCAAAGAAGCATTTAATCAAATCAACCGCTATCAAAGAGACAGTTTTTGGGCAGGTTCCGGTTTGTATGAGTATGTACAGATTTTTGTCATCTCCAATGGCACAAATACCAAGTACTACTCTAACACTACCCGATTCAGTCATATCAAGGAAAATGAGACTGTATGCAGAAAACGTAGTACAAAAACTTCCAATAGCTTTGAGTTTACTTCTTTCTGGGCAGACGGAAATAACCGCACCATTCCCGATCTTGTGGATTTTACCAAGACGTTTTTTACAAAGCACACGTTGCTGAATATTCTGACAAAGTACTGTGTGTTTACCACAGAGGAGCTTCTACTGGTGATGCGTCCCTACCAGATTGCAGCCACGGAACGCATCCTAAACCGTATTGAAACATCCACCAATTATAAGAAAGCTGGAACCATTGAAGCTGGTGGATATATCTGGCACACCACTGGCAGCGGTAAAACATTAACTTCTTTCAAGACTGCACAGCTTGCGACCAATCTTCCCTATATTGAAAAGGTCCTTTTTGTGGTTGACCGCAAAGACTTGGACTATCAGACGATCAGGGAATATGATCGCTTTGAAAAAGGAGCTGCCAACGGGAACAAAAGTACTGCTGTTTTGCAAAAACAACTGGAAGACAGCACTTCCCGTATCATCGTTACAACTATCCAAAAATTAGATGTCTTTATCACAAAAAATCCTGCGCATCCTATTCGGGATAAGCATATCGTTTTGATATTTGATGAGTGTCACCGCAGTCAATTTGGCGATATGCATACCCGGATGGTAGGCGGAACTATCAAAAAAGGAGAAAAGACTGTTAAGGTAAACCGGTATTTTAGAAACTACCATATTTTCGGATTTACTGGAACACCAATCTTCTCTATGAATGCGTCAAGCGGTGGAAATCCCAATCTGAAAACTACGGCGCAGGCATTTGGCGGAGAGCCGAATGAGAAAGGGGAAAAAGTATTACCGTTGCATACATACACCATTGTGGATGCTATCAACGATGGAAATGTACTCCCCTTCCGCATTGATTATATCAATACCATTAAGCAGAAAGAAAATAGTAAAGACAAACAGGTGACGGCTATTGATACGGAAGAAGCTCTTGCTTCACCAGAACGTATTTCTGAAGTAGTAAAATATGTTCTGGAACATTTTGACCAAAAGACTATGCGAAATTCCTATTACAGCCTGAAAGGTCAGCGAGTAAACGGATTTAACTCCATGTTTGCGGTCAGTTCCATCCCTGCTTGTAAAAAATATTATTTGGAGTTCAAAAAACAGCTTGCCCAAACGCATCGGGATTTAACAATCGCCACCATTTTTTCCTTTGCTCAAAATGAAGAAGATAGTGCAGATGGAATTTTAGAGGACGAAAGTTTTGATACCGATGAATTGGATCAGAGTTCCCGTGATTTTCTGGAGATGGCGATTGACGATTATAATAAGATCTTCAAGACCAACTTTGACGCTTCCAGCAAGGGATTTCAGGATTACTACAAGGATTTGTCCGACAAAGTGAAAAAGCGGGAAGTAGATTTGCTAATCGTAGTCAATATGTTCCTGACAGGTTTTGATGCCACGACGCTGAACACTCTTTGGGTGGATAAAAACCTGAAAATGCATGGGTTAATTCAGGCGTTCTCCAGAACAAACCGTATCCTTAACTCGGTCAAAACTTATGGCAATATTGTCTGCTTCCGTGATTTAGAAGAAGCGACAAATGATGCAATCAAATTGTTTGGAGACAAAAATGCCAGTGGTATTGTCCTTTTGAAATCCTATGATGATTATTACTATGGTTATGTAGATGAAAAAGGGCGTAAACAAAAAGGATATGAGGAACGCATTGGCGAGTTGGTGCAAAAATATCCTCTGGGGCAACCTATCATCGGTGAACAGAATAAAAAGGATTTCATCATACTATTTGGCAATATTCTTCGTCTTCGGAACATTCTAACTGCGTTCGACCGCTTTGTCGGCAATGAGATTCTTTCGCCTATCGATTTTCAGGATTATACGGGTACTTATCATGACGTATATGAGGAAATCAAGCCAAAAGCCGGTGACAAAGACAGTATTATGGATGATGTCGTCTTTGAGTTGGAACTGGTAAAGCAGGTAGAAGTCAATATCGATTATATCCTTATGCTGGTTGCAAAATACCATGACGATAATTGCGAGAATAAGGAAATCCTTGTTGCAATCGATAAAGCAATCAAATCCAGCTTGCAGCTGCGCTCAAAGAAAGAATTGATTGAGAACTTCATTGAAACAATCAACGCTGACACAAATGTAAACGAGGATTGGCAACGTTTTGTAAGAGAGCAACGGGAAGCTGATATACAGTCTCTGATTGCTGAAGAAAAGCTAAAACCGGAAGAAACAAAAAAGTTTGTAGCAAATGCTTTCCGTGACGGTGTGCTCAAAACAACCGGTACTGATGTAGACAGGATTTTACCACCTGTTTCCCGCTTTGGCGGCGGTGGTTCCCGTGATAAGAAAAAGCAGACAGTTATCGAAAAACTGAAAGCATTTTTCGAAAAATACTTTGGGT
>OEQY01000141.1_pt1 | contig 20595 bp, 15 predicted proteins | sample 1539871 | NCBI WGS metagenome assembly OEQY01 (sample SAMEA3891877, study PRJEB23780) | metagenome | biome: terrestrial biome; feature: animal house; material: Caecal content | place: Italy | collected 2015-05-05 | reverse complement strand
CTAAAAAATAGAGTGTTTAAGTGTTTACTGGATCAGCTATAATAAACTAAATATTTTTTTCAAAGACCATAGAAAAAATATTATAACCACAAAAAGAACACATCATATTTATACTAATGAATTTAAACAGAAATTGATTTAACTTTATCTTAATAGGAAAAGAACATATCATTCGTGAGTACGATATTACAACTTCTTTCCTGAATAAATGAATCAAATAATCACAGATAACTAAATCTTTCAAAGAACAGAATAGTCGTTCCGATTTAGAGAATGAACTTATTAAATTAAGCAAACGTAACAAAAAATTAAAGAGGGAAAACAGTATTCTAAAACAAAAGTAAAAATATCCAAAGTAACTGCTCACAAATACTCAATACCAACAATGTTCGTTGTCCTACAAATTTCAAGATCTGCATACTATTATGTAAGAAAGATTAACAAAAAGATAAAGAAACCAGTAACACAACAATAAATATTGAAACTACTATGACAAATGAAGGAGGGTATTATATGCTATATAGTTCTAGCTTTACATATAGTCAATGTTTTGAAAAGATTGAATCTAGTATCAACGAAAAAGTTTTTCGGGGATTTATAAAAAATACAACTCCCAAAAACAGCAATTATTCAAGTGCAAAGTTTTTATTAACCAAGAAATCTTTAAAGGTTGCCGCATTACGACTCCCTATTCAAATATATATTTCTGGACAAATAACTGAATCACAATTAGATACAAAAATAGAGTTAAAGATACGACATGGCGTGTCTTCGCTTACAGAGTTTTTATTCTTAGGATGTATTCTTTATATACTACTCCTATATTCTTCAAAAATTTATAATATTTCTTCGCAAACATTAGTTATTACCACAACAATTATTCTCATAGCACTTATTACACTCCATAGCTACTTTATTTCAAAATACTCTCATATTGCTAATGAGATAGAAAAAGATTTATTCTATACTATAAAACGTATATTGAATTGCTCAGAAACAACTTACTAAACTATTTACACAATTAATAAGTATCATAAATAACCTCTCAATCTCAATTATAAAATAATTAGATCTGTTTTTTCAGATACAATTGCCCTCTAAATAGCTATATTGCTAAGCCGAGACGCTCCTTGCTTAATTATTTACTTTCCTGTATCTTCATTAAAATTCGATTTCTAAAGTCTTTCCACCAACATTCCATCACATCTCTAACCATTCCTTTTCTAGAGGTTTTCTCAAAAAATAAAACGGCTGATTTTGAAATAACTCTGTTACATATTTTGAATATGCAGAAATATAAATCAATTGTGTAACAGATGATGGATATCTAACTCGTAATTCTTTTCCCACTTCAATTCCATCTTTTCCTTTCATTACAACATCTAAAAAGACAATTTGATATTCTACTTCTACTAATGTCTCACAAAATTCCTGTGATGAAGCAAATAAAAATATTTTGAAGTCTTCTTTCCTTTCAAAGCTATATTGAATCAATAACTTTCTTAAATCTTCTCGTACATTCTTATTATCATCACAAATTGCAATTAGTATCATCCCTTCACTTCCCTAAAATTATACCTAAATATTTTTTACAGCCTTAATAGTTACAGAATCCATTTTTTATCTTTATAAGCTTTCACTTTATTTACATTCTAACACATTTTTATTCACCTTGCAATATCTTTGTATAATTTATACTATTTTTAAAATTATATATATAAATTATTATATATTTTATCAATATTTTTTATTCAAATAGTATATATATTTTATATGTATTATCCATTTTCTTTGTTGTATTCTTATACATTTATTAATCAGATTTTTGGGTTCTAATTTTCTACTGGAATATTCGTCTTTTTTTTGGTATACTATGAATATTAGACAGGACAACCTGTACAAACAAAAAATAATTCGACCACTGAGCGAATCATATTCATTTTAGATAGAGGAGATTTTATGAATTTTGGAAATATTCCTGTAAAGGAGCGGATGAATTCTTCCTTTCAGCATTCCCGAAAGCTTCGGCGAATCGGTTTTTCTTTTTTCAAACTTACTTTATTTTGTTTCCTTATTTTTCTTGTTGTAGGAGTTGTGTCTATTTATGGTATGTTTCGAGGCATTATTGATTCTGCACCAGATATCTCTTCCATTAATATGGAGCCAACTGGATACACAACGAAAATCTATGATGCTTCCAATCATGTTACTGCATCATTAGAACAGCAGGAGCAAAATCGGGAAACTGTATCGTTTGCCGATATCCCAGAACATTTAATCGAAGCCTTTATTCTTACAGAAGATCCAAATTTCTTTTATCATAAAGGAAACGATGCAAGACAGTTTCTGTACCAATTTAGTTATGATTTCTTTAATAACACTACATCCGATACATTTGGAACCATTACACAACAATTAATTCGCAATACTGTATTTAATGGAGGAGTACAAAAGTCTTTTGGAGAAAAGTTGGAACAAATTATTCAAGAAGGATATTTATCCATACAGTTGGAAAAGCAAATGGATAAAACCGAAATTTTAGAACTTTACTTGAATGGAATTAACCTTGGAAGCAACACACTTGGCATTCAATCAGCTGCTATGCATTATTTTAATAAAAATGTTTCAGAACTGACATTATCGGAATGCAGTGTACTTGCAGCGACTGCTTCCAATCCTTCTCGCTACAATCCATTTCGGCAACAGCAAAGCAATGCAGAACAGCGCTTGCGTATTTTAAGTCAAATGCTCACGGCACAACTTATTTCTAATGAGGAATATCAGGAAGCCGTTTCCGATAATGTATATGCACGTCTTCAAACGCCTTCTTATAATACGGAAAATGATACATCCATTCTTTCCTATTATAATGAAGAAGTAATTAATTCTGTTTTAGCTGATTTACAAAATGAACTCGGCTATAGTGAAACACAGGCATATAACTTAGTTTATTATGGAGGACTTTCTATTTATACACCAATGAATGCAGAAGTCCAGGCCACCGTAGATAAGGAACTTAACTCTTCCGCAAATTATCCTGAAGAAAATTTTTCTCTTAGTTATACATTAGTTGTCTCTCATTCTAATGAAACTACAGAGACTTATACCGAAGCAAATATTAAAGACTATTATCAAACAGTTTTAAATCAATCCGATTTTCAAAACATTTTTTCCAATGAGGCAGAGATGATGCAAGCCATCGACTCCTTCAAACATTCTACTTTGCATAAACAGGATACCATATTGGATGAGACAATAAAAATGATTCCACAGCCTCAAGCATCTATGGTAGTTTTGGATCAGAGGAACGGTCACGTTCTTGCATTATCGGGAGGGCGAGGAGAACGTTCTAATAATTTAAGCTTAAATCGTGCTTCTGACTCTTTGCGTCAGCCTGGGTCCATTTTTTCTGTACTATCTACTTTTGCTCCAGCACTTGATATTTGTGGCGCTACGTTAGCCTCTACTTATTATGATAGCCCACTCCATACATCAGAACAAAGCTTTACTGATTCTTGGAATGAAACCTATATGGGTTATACCAATATCCATCAGGCAATTGAGTTTTCTATGAATGTTGTAGCAGCCAGATGTTTATCTGAATCGGTTACTCCATCCACAAGTTACGATTATCTTTCTCAATTTCATTTTTCTTCTCTTGCTCCAGAAGATAAATCCATCACATTGGCTACTGGAAATCTGACAAATGGAGTTACTAATTTAGAAATGACCGCTGCATATGCAGCAATCGCCAATGGGGGTGTTTATACAGAGCCAGTCTTTTACACAACCGTTATGGATCGCAACGGAAAAATCATTTTGGAAAAAGAACATTCTACTTCCATTGTTATGAAAAATACGACTGCTTCTTTGCTTACTCATGCATTGGAAGATAGTGTTTCTGGAGAAAATTATTGGGAAAACTATGATATGGAACCAACTGGAACCCAATGTCAAGTAGATGGCATGAGCATCGCCGGCAAATCTGGCGTTTCCCTTAGTACAGGAGATTATTGGTTTATTGGTTACTCTCCTTATATGACATGCGGAATTTGGTCTGGTTATGATGATTCCAGTGCAATTACAACTTATAATGGATATTATAAAAAAATCTGGCAAAAAGTGATGGAACAAACACACAAAGATTTTTCTGATCCTGAATTTCTTTATTCCGAAAATTTGGAATCTGCCCAAATATGCAGTAAATCTGGATTACTTGCAATTGAAGATACTTGTAATCATGAGACAAGCAATAGTGTAGTTTATACCGAATGGTTTGAAAAAGGAACCGTTCCAACCCAATACTGTAACCGTCATACAAAAGTAAATATTTGTACACAATCTAATATGCAAGCAGGAAAAAATTGTCCAGTCGATAAAATAAAGGAAATGGTTTATTTAATTATTGATGGCAAAGATTTAAACGAAACTCCAACCGAAGATTCCAAACATGCTCTTCCAGATGACTTATTAAAATCGACTTGTACCGTTCATAATTCTGCTGAAGATGCCTCCTAGATTTATAATCACTGAAAAAAAGAAGTAGTCCTAACAAAAAAGCTCCGCTAATTTTTTTTATATTCATCAAAACAAAATTATTTTCAAAGCGGACATTTTAAAATAAGATTACTTCTTTTTTTACTTAGACTTAGATAGGTAGAATTTTAAATGTTTGAGATTATTTCTTTCTCTCTTTCAGAATGTCAATGTAATCTTTAATACTCCATCTTGATATACTGCATCAATATGCCCTTTCATTTCTTCTGTCAGCGTTTTTGCTATGGATAGTCCTAACCCCGTTGCATTCTGAACATTTTCGACTGTATAAAAACGGTCAAATAAATGCCCTACTTGAACTTCATCCAATTTACTTGCTCTATTAGAAAATTGAATGGTTCCATTTTCTTTCAATAAGACATTAAAATCTCCATCACTATATTTCATTGCATTGCTAATAATATTGGAAACAATCCGCATAAATGCTTTTTTATTTAACTTCCGTTCCACTACAGTCTCTGGGATAAAAATTTGTGGCTCGATTTGTGCCTCTTTTAATGCCCCATAATAAGCAGCGAAACACTCTTCTAACATAGCATTCAAAGAAATCTCTTCTTTTTCTGTACTATGATCCGCTGATACAATGATCGAATACTGGAATAATTCTTCAGTTAGTTCCTTTAATGCTACAACACGGTTATAAATAATATTCAGATATTCTCGAACCGTCTCTGAAACATCTTCCTGCTGTAGCAAATCCATATAGCCACATATCGCAGTCAATGGGGTTCTTAGATCATGGGATATATTAGTAATTGCATTTTTTAACTCCTGATCACCACGGATATATCGGATATGTTCTTTTCGAAGCAATTTTAAATCGTTATTTAGATCCGCTGCCAAACGTCTCATTGCTTTATCAGAAGTAGAAATGTCGATCCCAACGTTTGTATCTTCTCTTAGTCGTCTTGAAAATTCTAGGCGCAGTTGTTCTGCTGCCCGACGAATTGCAAAAACTTTTACAACTAGTAAAATACAGACTATGACTAATATCACACATAAGATACTAATTAAGACCAACATAACTTCTCCTTCTATTTTAGATCTTTCTTTTGAAAACAAATCATTCCAATCAAATTAAATACAAATATAATAATAATGGAGTAAATTCCCATCCAATACGGATGCAGCACTTCTAAACTAGAAATTTGAGTTGCCTGACCTGATGGTATAAAATCTAATATAAACTGGTAAATCTCTCTTTTTAATCCTGTTAAATAATCAGGATTTCTTACGGTCTCTAATTCAATTTCTCCACCCTTCATCACTGCCTGCTGCATCATTTCAGGTTGCTGCAAAGATTGATAAAGCCAAATTGTTACAAATAATAAACCAAAGGCCACAAGAGTACTAATAATCGCAGTATGGGCTTTATTTGTAGTTAACATAGCAATAACATTATAAATTGCTGCATAAGCAATACATAAAAGAGCTCCATCCACAAATAACAAAAGACAAAAAGACCATTTTATCTGTATCCATCCAAACAATGGAATTCCAACTGCACAAGTCGTTACTACAGCTATAAAATAAATTAGAAGTCCTACTGCCATGCATAACATAAAGTTAGAAATAAAAATATTGTTTCTCGAATGGCCTATAATTAATTTGTTTCGTATCGTTCCATCACTATATTCAGTTCCTATAAATAAACTGCAAAACACAGCCATTACAATTCCAATCAGAACAAGAAAATTAAAGAGAATGGATTCCATAGCAACTGATTCCTCATAACGTATCATATCCTGATACAAAATCATACATACAAATATCGAATAGCCAATCGCCAGTATCATTTCAATCCAAAAAATCGGATATCTTTTCAAGCGTTCAAAGTTTGAATGTAATAATTTACTCATCCTTTCTTCCTCCTATTAAACGAATATAGTAACTTTCTAGACTTTCTTCTTTTTCCTGCATGGATTTCACTTCACAGTGTTCCTTTGCAAGTCTTATCGTCAATTCTGTTACATTTATTTTTCCAAATAGCTCTGCTTTCGTATCAGAAAGAATTGTGTATTCCATTCCCCATTCATCCAATACATACGCCAATATTTTTGTACTAGACACCTCGATTTGAACGCATTTTCTACAAGCCTGTTCTAACTCTTTTGCACTAATTTCTCTTACTATATGTCCTTGATCAATAAATCCATAGTGCGTCGCTAACTTGGAAAGCTCATCCAAAATATGACTAGAAACTAAAACAGTAATTTGATATTCTCGATTTAACTTTAAAATTAGTTCTCTTATCTCTATAATTCCCTGTGGGTCTAATCCATTTACAGGTTCATCCAACACTAAAAAATCAGGATTCCCCACTAATGCAATTGCAATTCCCAGTCTCTGACGCATACCTAGAGAAAAATGTTTCGCCTTCTTCTTCCCTGTATGAGAAAGCCCTACCAATTCCAGCAATTCATCAATTCCGTTGAAAGAAGGGCATCCTAATATCATGCACTGCTGCCTTAAATTTTCTCTCGCCGTCATATCCATATAAACAGATGGAGTTTCTACTACGGCTCCCATTCTCCTGCGAGATTTTACTATATCCTTTTGCGTATGCCTCTTTCCATATAAAAAATACTCTCCTCCTGTCGGTGCCTGCAAACCACAAATCAAACGAATCAACGTCGTCTTTCCAGCTCCATTTTTCCCTACAAATCCGTAGATCGCTCCCTTTGGCACATTCATGAAAAGTCCATTTAATGCTTTAAAATGCCCATATTGTTTGGAAAGCGCATTTGTTTTTAAAACATATTCCATTTGCTAACCTCCTCATAGTTGGGGCTTTTGACCCCAACATCATCTTATAGGCATATGATAATAATAATTGGTTAAGCAACTGGTAAAGAGAATGGTAAAGAAATCGTAAAGATTATCCCTATTTCCGCTTAAATCCCATTCCTTAAACAATAATATCTCTATTATTTATATTTTGACATATAAGCTCCTATTTCTTTCTGCTTGGATCGGCTAATTGGAATTTCTTCTCCATTTTCCATCATAAGCTTTGTATTCGTTACTCCTACTACATAATTTTGATGAATGAAATACGATTGATGACAGAAGAAAAACTTATGCCCTTTCAATCGCTCCTGTATCATCTCCCATTTGGCATAAAACCAATCCTCTCCTGTTTTTGTTACAACATAGATTCTTCTTTTTTCTTGTCGAAAATATAAAATTTGCCGAATAAAAACAGATTTCCATTCGTTTCCCTGCCGATACCAAAATAAATTGCGCCAACCCCAACATATGTCCTGCTTCATGTACCGCTGTTTCTTGTTTTCGTGTCATAGTTAAACTTTTCCATGGTCTATAAAATATAATTTCTTTTTTATACGCAATTGTCTCTGCATATGCTGACGAATACATCCCATTATCTTGATTTAAACGAAAGTAGAAATTCATATCCGCATTATTGCTGTTAGAACGTACTATTTTCAATTCTGGACAATGGATTTGCCAACTTGGTATTGCCGATATTACAGCATCAACTTCTGTATATGTTGCTGTTGCATTATTAGTTTCCACCCAATATGTAACTGATTGAGGATTCGGTACTCTCAATCCATTCAATACATATGCGTTTACAGATAATGGAGATATCATAAAACATACTAATAAAATTAAGATTCCTATTTTTTTCATTCTTTCACTCTTCTTTCTATCCACAAAAATCACGTCCAGTTCAATCTACAACATAAAATTTATAACTCTATTTGTTATGAAACATTCTACCCTCCTTTTACAAATATATTATATTTTTTATATTATAACTGTAACATATTTTATCGATTTTTCTATTAATATGTAAAAATTATCCATTTTTATGTAATCTTTTACAAAATTATTCTCTTAATTTAAACCCAATTCCCCAAACTGCTTCAATATAGTCTTTTCCATTGACTTCTCTCAGTTTTTTTCGTAAGTTGCTAATATGCACTTTTAGCGAACTTTCCACGCAATCAGGTGTATCTTCACTGATTCGCTCTAGCATTGCTGATTTTGTAATTACTTGCTTTGGATTTTGCATTAGCAATTTTAAAATTGCATATTCTGTCTTCGTTAATCGTACTAATGTTTGCTCCACATATAATTCATGCAATGCCATATCTAATTTTAAATCACCTATTACAATACTTGTGGTTTTGGTTTCTTTCTTTTTATTTCTAAATTGTACCGTAATTCTTGCAAGCAGTTCTTGAATCTCAAATGGCTTTGTCAGATAGTCGGAAGCACCATTTAATAATAGTTTCACCTTATCCTGAACATCTACTTTCGCACTAATTACAATGACAGGAATGTCTGAAATCTTTGGCAAAATGACTTCTCCCGAAAGCCCTGGAAGCATCAAATCCAATAAGATCAAATCAGGTCTTTTCTGATCCAATAATAACAATGCCTCTGTCCCAGAGTATGCCCGAAGTACCAGATACCCTTCCTTCTTCAAAACCCGCTCTATCATGTCCCCGATATAAACATCATCGTCAATTACCGCAATTGTGCGATTCATTCCACCACCTACTTTCTTCTTAATTTTTTCTCATCAATTATATCCAAAATACATTAATATGATTGTTTTCCAATTGAAAAATGGAACGAATTGTTTTGTTTTTCTCCTTTTATTATAACTCCATATTCTGTAAATTCAAAATTTTGAAAAGGTTCTCCTTTTATTTGTCCAATAATATGATTTAATCGAAAAGAAAATAGATTATATTGCTGCTGTGCTTTCACAAATGATAAAATTGCCAGAATGAATCTTGATTGACAAACTGATGTTGCCTCTTCACTAGAATCAATTGACATCTCTAATTTCGTCATAATTCCATCATTTTCACTAAAAACAAATTCTGGGGCATTAAATTCCATCATATATATAATTACTCCCCCTGTTATCATACGTCTTTCTTCTACAATCCCAGAATCATTATCACTTGTAATCCACTGTCCCTTTTCATCTAAATATCCAGTATACATTTCATAATAGTCAGAAAGCTGATTATAATTTTCACAAAATTGTGCTACCGTAATATCGCCCCGATGTTTTGGCATTCCTGTTATGGAGATACCGAATACTATCACTCCCAACATAGTGATACAAGCTCCAATATAAACTCCAATTCGCCATTTTCTTTGATCTTTTAGATGAATTACAGAGTCATACTCCCATCCTAATGTCTTTCCATCCCTACAATCAGAAAAACTTTTCCATAAACGCACAACATTATAAATCGGGATATAGAATCCGTTTCCTCTCCAAAGCATAATTACAACTCGGCTGCGTGCTTTTGCATAGCTTAGTCGCCTGCCATTAAGATCTGTAATTCGTATTCCTAAAATCCATTTTCCTATTGTTGTACCAAAAGCAGAAAGTAAAACTGGCTCTATCAATAGAACAAACACTATTCCTACAACTATATCTATTATTGTCATCCATTTACTAATGCTTAAAACACCTATTGCCATCCATCTACGAATGCTTAAAACATTTATTTTCATTACAACCGTTAAGAAAAACAGCCAAATAGTAGAATAAACGAGACTGTCCAGCCATCTGGCAAAAAAACGTCTCACTGGAATGTTGCTGCCTTGGTCTTCATTTAAATTTGATTTTTGTACAGAATTTGTCTCTCTATTCATATACTCCCCTCCTCCTACTCACATCATTCTTCTTTTTCCATTGAAAACTCAAACGAGTATTCTCCTTCAACCTCTTCGTCCCGATAAAGAATTCCCATATTTTCTATTTCAAGATATCCCAAAGGTTTGATTGTACAAGTAACTTTTACCCCGCATTCTTCCCATTCAAAATTTTCAAATGGAGATTTTTGAATTTTCCAAACCATGCCATCTGCTTCATTAAAAATTAGAGAGCACGATGGTTGTGCTTGAACAAAGGCTAAAATTGACAAGATTCGTTCCTCTTGATAGGATGAAACAATCGTTCGCCCGTCTTGAACATGGATGGAAAAATTAAGTCCTGTCATAATACCATTTTCTTCGGTAAAATTCATTTCAATTGGATCTTCTTCGCCTATCACACTGGTATCCAGCTTAATCCATTTTCCAGTTTGATCCAAACGATAATTTTCCTGTAATTTATAATATTCGGCAAATTTATTATAATTTTCACAAAACTGTGCCACAGTGATGTCTCCTCGATTCTCTGGCATTTTTGCTATGGCAATACCGAATACTGTCGCTCCAAACACTGCGATACAAACTCCAATATAAATTCCAATTCGCCATTTTCTTTGATCTTTTAGATGGATTACAGAGTCATATTCCCATTCCAATGTCTTTCCATCTTTACAATCATGAAAACTTTTCCATAAACGCACAGCATCGTAAATTGGAATACGGAGTCCCTTTCCTTTCCAAAGCATCACTGCAACTCGGCTAAATCCTTTTGCATAGCTTAATCGTCTGCCATTACGATCCGTTATTCGTATTCCTAAAATCCATTTTCCTATTGTTGTACCAAAAGCAGAAAGTAACGCTGGCTCTATTAACAGCATAAGCACCATTCCTACTACTATATCGAATATTATCCTCCCTTTACTAGAATCCAAAACATTTATCTTCATTACCACCGTTAAGAAAAGCGACCAGATTGTAGAGTAAATGAGACCATCCAGCCATCTGGCAAAATAACGTCTCACAGGAATATTACTGCTTTGTTCTTCATTTAAATTTGATTTTTGTATAGAATTTATCTCTCTATTCATATCTTTCCCCTCCTTTTCATTCAAAAAATTCCCACGGAATATCTTTTGTATATCTTAATAGAAAAAGACCCGCAAAGGGACATAGGGCATACCGTCCTAAATCCATTGCAGGTCTTACTTTTTCTTATTTAAAGTATTCTACACCCGATTCAAAAATCTTCATATCTTGTTCTCCATAGATATTAATTGCTACCGATGTACCAATACGTTCGGAATGTGCCATCTTACCAAGAATACGCCCATCAGGACTTGTAATACCTTCGATTGCAGCATAGGAACCATTGATATTCCATTCTTCTTCTTGTGCCAGGTTTCCATTCACATCTACATATTGTGTAGCAACTTGTCCATTTGCAAACAGTTTTTGAATCCATTCTTCGTTTGCTACGAAACGACCTTCTCCATGAGAAGCTGGGTTACAGTATACACCGCCAAGCTTTGCCTTTTGCAGCCATGGAGATTTGTTCGTCACTACTTTTAAGTAAACCATCTTAGAAATATGACGACCTACGGTATTCATTGTCAGTGTAGGAGAATCTTCTGTTTGTGTACGAATTTCGCCGTAAGGAACCAAACCTAACTTAATCAAAGCTTGGAATCCATTACAAATACCGAGCATCAAACCGTCTCTTTCATTCAGAAGTTTGTTCACTGCTTCTTTCATTTTTGCATTACGGAATGCGTTTGCGAAGAATTTTGCAGAGCCTTCTGGCTCATCACCTGCGGAGAAACCGCCTGGGAACATAATGATTTGAGACTGGCTAATTGCTTTTTCAAATTCATCTACTGAATCACGAATGTTTTCTGCTGTCATATTTTTCATAACCTTAACAATAACATTGGCACCTGCACGTTCAAATGCCTTTGCACTGTCATACTCACAGTTCGTTCCTGGGAAGACTGGAATAAATACAGTTGGTTTGGCTACTTTATTCTTACATACATAAATACGATCCGTTTTATAAATCGGAGTATCTACTTTTGGCTGCGCTTCTCCTGATACCGATGGGAATACTTTTTCCAAAGGTGCCTTCCAAGCAGCTACTGCTTCCTCTACCGTAATAACCACATCTCCATAAACCAGTTGTGCTTCTTTTGTAACTTCGCCAATTACGCTGCCCTTTGCAATTAAGGAATCTACTTGATCTGCTGGAACTTCTGCAATAATATTTCCAAAACCAGGTGCAAACAAGAAATCTTTTTCCAATGTATTATACAAGGTTACACCCATATCATTACCAAATGCCATTTTACTAACCGCTTCGGCTACACCATGTGCACAAATTGCATAGGCAGAAACAATTTGACCTGCTTGAATGGATTCATAGATATCACCATATAACTTCATAATCTGCTCATAATTTGGCAAGTCATATTCATCTTTCTCAATCGTGAACAGAACTAATTTATTTCCTGCCTTCTTTAATTCTGGTGTAATCATTGTCTTATCGGTAGCGACGTCTACCGCAAAGGATACTAATGTTGGAGGTACGCTAATATCATTGAATGTACCTGACATAGAATCTTTACCACCAATGGAAGGAAGACCAAATCCAATCTGTGCCTGATAAGCACCCAATAATGCAGACAATGGTTCTCCCCATGTCTTTGGATCGGATGTCATACGCTTAAAGTATTCCTGATAGGTCATACGGATTTTACTGAAATCCCCTCCGCCTGCTACAATCTTGGAAATGGATTCTACAACTGCATAGATTGCACCATGATATGGACTCCAGCTTGACAAGTATGGATCGTATCCATAGCTCATCATCGTTACAACATCCGTCTTACCAGTCATGACAGGAAGTTTTGCAACCATGGACTGTGTTTCTGTCAGCTGATATTTTCCGCCATAAGGCATCAATACCGAACCTGCTCCAATGGAACCGTCAAACATTTCAACCAATCCCTTTTGAGAGCATACATTCAAGTCTTTCAGCATATCCATCCATGCACTCTTTACATCCGCAACTTCCTTCTTTACAAAATAGGAATCTTCCTTTGCAGGAATCGTCACGGTAACATCGGTTTCCTGATGTGCGCCATTGGTATTGAGGAATGCACGGCTTAAGTTTACAATATCCTTTCCTCTCCAGTTTAATACAAGACGAGGTTCTTCTGTCACAACGGCAACTGGAATTGCTTCCAGATTTTCTTCTTCTGCATAAGCTAAGAACTGATCCACGTCCTTTGGATCTACAACGACTGCCATACGCTCCTGAGATTCAGAAATAGCGATTTCCGTACCATCCAAACCAGCATATTTCTTTGGAACTTTATCCAATTCTACGACTAATCCATCTGCTAATTCTCCAATTGCAACGGATACTCCACCTGCACCAAAGTCATTACATTTTTTAATTAAATGGCTGACTTCCTCACGGCGGAACAAACGCTGAATTTTACGTTCTGTTGGTGGATTACCTTTTTGTACTTCTGCACCACATGTCTCAATCGACGCTTCTGTATGAACTTTAGAAGAACCAGTTGCACCGCCACAGCCATCACGTCCTGTTCTTCCACCTAATAAAATAATGATATCCCCTGGATCGGAAGTTTCACGAATGACTGCACGACGAGGAGCCGCTCCCATAACTGCACCGATTTCCATACGTTTTGCCACATAATTTGGATGATAAATTTCTTTTACATATCCAGTTGCCAGACCAATTTGATTTCCATAGGAGCTATATCCGCTTGCAGCACCACGCACAATCTTTTTCTGAGGCAGTTTTCCCTTCAATGTTTCCTTTAAAGACTTTGTTGGGTCAGCTGCACCTGTGATACGCATTGCCTGATAAACATAAGTACGTCCCGACAATGGATCACGAATCGCACCACCCAGACAAGTAGCAGCTCCACCAAATGGTTCAATTTCCGTTGGATGATTATGGGTTTCATTTTTGAAATTAACTAACCATTCTTCGACTTTTCCATCTACTTCTACCGGTACTACAATGGAACATGCATTGATTTCATCGGATTCTTCCTGATCTTCTAATTTGCCTTCTTTTTTTAATTTACGCATTGCCATTAATGCGACATCCATTAAGCAGACAAACTTATCCTCTCTTCCCTGAAAGATTTCTTTATGGGTATTATAATAATGTTGGAATGTTTCTTCCATAACAGGACGATAATATCCATCTTCAAATGTAATATTTTTTAACTCTGTTTGGAATGTTGTATGACGACAGTGGTCGGACCAATACGTATCCAATACACGAATCTCTGTCATAGATGGATCTCTATGCTCTTCATTCTTAAAATAATTCTGAATATGAAGGAAGTCTTTAAATGTCATAGCTAAATTTAAAGAATCATACAGTTTCTTTAATTCCTCTTCTGGCATCGTTTGGAATCCTTCAAAAATTAATATATCGGCTGGCTCATCAAACACGGTAACTAACGTATCTGGAATTTTTGCATCTGCTTTTCTGGAATCCACTGGATTAATACAATGTGCCTCCAAACGTTCTATTTCTTCTTTGGTCAAAGATCCCGTAATTACATACGTGGTAGCAGAACGAATGACTGGCTCTTCATTCTCATTTAATAACTTTACACATTGCACAGCAGAATCTGCTCTCTGATCGAACTGACCTGGCAGATACTCAACAGAGAATACAACATCGTTCTCATCATGCGGAAATTCTGTCTCATATAACCGATCTACTGGTGGTTCCGAAAATACCGTTCCTTTGCTCTTTTCATAAGTTTCATCCGAAAGATTTTCAATATCATAGCGAATCAATACCCGTACATTGGATACGGTACGAATTCCCAGATAACTGCTGATCTCTTCCTTCAGTTCCTTTGCCTTTACTGCGAAAGGTTCCTTTTTCTCAACATAAACTCTCTTAACGCTCATGATTTCCTCCATTAGAATTTGATAATTGTATCATAAACTACATTAGAACGATTTAGCAGTCATAATATCAATATTATTATACCATTGATTGAAATCCAAAGGCAATAGAAATTCACAATCCTACACCAATTATTTTCACGAAAAATAATCAAGAAAATTACAATTGATTTACATTTATTACAAAATCTCTACCATTCAATCTCTTCTACTGGAATTGGCATTTCATTCAATGTTGTTTCCAATACCCTGCCACTTTTGAATCGAATTACCTTATCTGCCATTGGTGCAATTGCAGAATTATGTGTAATAATAATAACCGTAATATTATCTCTTCTACAAGTATCTTGAAGCAACTTTAAAATCTGTTTTCCTGTATTATAATCCAATGCACCAGTTGGTTCATCACAAAGCAGCAATTTCGGATTTTTTGCAAGTGCTCTCGCAATTGCAACTCGCTGCTGTTCTCCACCAGAAAGTTGTGCTGGAAAGTTGTTCATTCGTTCTCCCAATCCAACTTTTTGGAGAACTTTGTCTGCTGGAAGTGCTTTTTTACAAATCTGTGACGCCAATTCTACATTTTCCAAAGCAGTTAGATTCGGAACTAAATTATAAAACTGAAAAACAAATCCAATATCTTCTCTGCGATAGCGAACGAGTTCCTTATTACTTAGCTTTGTAATTTCTTTGTTATCCACCCATACCTCTCCACTTGTAGCAGTATCCATTCCACCTAAAATATTTAATGCAGTCGTTTTTCCAGCTCCACTTGACCCAAGAATAACTGCCAATTCGCCCATTTCCACTTCAAAGTCTGCCCCATCTAATGCACGAATACGAACTTCTCCCATTTTATATTCTTTTACTACATCATCAAATTCAATATATGCCATTGTAGTTCCTTTCACAAATTTTCTATTTATCACTCTGATTACTTTCTTTTCATACGTCGTTTTCCAGTAACTTGCTCTACAACAAGCCGAAATGCCATTGTCTTTGGTACTACTGCTGGATTAAAAGCAAAATCTTCTTTGTGATACTGCGCCATCAATATACGTAATGCATCATATTTCTTATCATCTGGAACATATTCAATGATCCCACGTCCAATCACACTTTCATACTCCATTGTACAACTTTGATTAGACAAGTCCGTTACTAGCCGATGTGAACAATCCATTTCAAAACTAACACGATTATCTTTTTTCATCAATTCATATTTTTTTCCTTCTAAAGCTCCGTGAAAGTACAAAACAATTTGATCATTTTGAACTTCCATGCCAAAATTCAGTGGCAAAATATAAGGATAATCCTCGTCATTGAAAGCAAGCCTACATACATCACACTTCTTCATTACTTCAATGATTTCATCTCTATTTTTTATTTCTCTATCACTGCGTCTCATGATTTTCTCCTCTTTATCTCTTACTAATTATTGATTTTTCCATTATACTACTACCTTTTCAGGATAACAACTGACTATACCAAAAGAAAAAATAGAAAACGGCAGAGATAAAATTTTCTAACCTGTCTTTTATCTCTGCCTGACTTCTTATGCTTCCTGTTCTGAAATTTGAGGTACTGGACGACTTAAAATTTCCATAAATTCATCACCAGTAATCGTTTCTTTTTCATATAAGTATTTTGCCAGTTCATGCATTTTTGGCATATTGTCCTGGATTAACTTCCTTGCTTTATCATGCTGTGTTTTTACTACTTCTACTACTTTTTGATCAATTAATGTAGCAGTATCGCCAGAACATGCCAAAGAAGTATCTCCTCCTAAATACTGATTGGATACGGTTTCCAAAGCTACCATATCAAATTCATCCGTCATACCAAAACGGGTAATCATTGCTCTTGCAAGTTTGGTTGCCTGTTCGATATCATTGGATGCACCTGTCGTAATCGACTGAAATACTAATTCCTCGGCTACACGACCTCCAGTAAGTGTCGCAATTTTATTTTCCAGCTCTTCTTTACTCATAAGATTATGTTCCCCTTCATCCACTTGCATCGTATATCCAAGCGCACCAGAAGTTCTTGGAATAATCGTAATTTTCGTAACTGGAGCCGAATGTGTTTGCAACGCGGCAACTAATGCATGTCCAATCTCGTGATAAGCGACAATTAGTTTTTCCTTTGTTGTCAATACTTTATTCTTCTTTTGATATCCAGCAATAACAACTTCTACACTTTCTTCTAAATCTGCTTGTACGACAAACTTTCTGCCATCCCGAACTGCACGAAGTGCTGCTTCATTAATAATATTCGCTAAATCTGCCCCTGATGCTCCAGCCGCAGCTCTTGCAATTGCACTGAAATCAACCGTATCGCTAATTCGAATCTTCTTCGCATGTACTTTTAGTATTTCTTCCCTGCCTTTTAAATCAGGAAGTTCTACCGGTACACGGCGGTCAAAACGTCCTGGTCGAAGCAATGCAGGATCCAGAGAATCTGGTCGGTTTGTGGCAGCTAAAATAATTACACCTTTTCTTCCGTCAAAACCATCCATTTCTGTTAAAAGCTGATTTAATGTCTGCTCCCGTTCATCGTTTCCAGTAAAACCTCCGCCATCACGTTTCTTACCAATCGTATCAATCTCATCAATAAATACGATACATGGGGCCTTTTCATCTGCCTGTTTAAACAAATCTCTTACTTTAGCAGCACCCATACCAACAAACATTTCTACAAACTCAGAACCTGAAATAGAAAAGAATGGTACATTCGCTTCTCCAGCAACCGCTTTCGCCAATAATGTCTTACCAGTTCCAGGAGGTCCTACTAATAACGCTCCCTTTGGCATTGTAGCGCCAATTTCTGTATACTTTGCTGGATTATGCAAAAAGTCCACCAGCTCTGTTAAAATTTCCTTTGCTTCATCTTCTCCCGCCACATCTGAAAACTTAATTCCAGTTGTAGACTGAACATAGATTTTTGCATTACTCTTTCCAAAACTCATCGCATTTCCCATGCCGCCTCCCATTTTTTTAGTCAGAGAACGCATCAATAACTGTCCAAACGCAAAGATTAGCACAAATGGTAAAATCCAAGAAAACAGAAAACTAATAATAGGAGACGCCTGTTCTATAATCGGGCTATCGAAAATGACTCCTGCATTATAAAGCCGCTCAGAAATTGTTGTATTATCCTCCACTTTTCCTGTTTTATAATAGTTTGGCGGATTTTGCTTATCAATAAAAATCACTTGTTGATCTTGAATCTCCGCCTGTTTTACTTGATTGGATTCAATCATATCCAAAAATTGATTATACGGAATTTCCTCTACTTTTTGTCCAAATAACATTGGAGAAATAATTGTATTAAAAATCATTAACACAAGTACAGCAATTAAAACATATATAATCATCGGTTTCTTTGGTGTTTTAATTTCTTTCATACGCCAACCTCCATTGATTTGATTTTTCCTTTCTAGCAGTTTGTCTGCCATCGTATAAATTTAGAGATAGAAAATTATTTTTCTCCTCTATCAGAACTATAACTCTTAGAATTAGCACTGTCAAGAGGAGAGTGCTAATTCACTGAATTTTAAGATAGTTTATTAAATTTTTAAATTGCTTTTGTGCTTCTTGGTATCCATGTCGATAAAAATGTACTAAAGTATCATAGTCTCCTTCCAAACGGGATACCTCTGGCAGTCTTGGACGAATAACAAATATTTTTCCCTCTGCTTCTAACCGCTCAATCCAATCCATTGTTCGATTATAAGTCAATGGCCTTTTTTGCATTGTTTTTCTCAACTCTGGATACTCTCGGTACATCATCCAATAAAATGGATCGAGTTTATGACTGACTTTTTTTCGATACCCCTTTCTTCTTGTCAAAATTAGCACATTTTTCCTATATCCTCTTTGCATTGAACGGCGTAACGGAATCGAATCTGCCAAACCTCCATCTAAATAAGGAATTCCATCCAAGTAAACCATTGGAGAGACCAGAGGCATACTACTGGATGCTCTTACAATTTGAAGGGACCGTTTTTTATCTTCTCTCTCATCCATATATTCTGCTTTTCCAGTTAGACAATTTGTAACAACAATATCTGCTTTTATTTTGGAATGACGATAGGTTTCAAAATCGAATGGATAAATCTCATTTGGATATTTGTCAAACAAAAGATCCATATCCAGTAATCCTTTTCTTTTCATATCTCTCCACTTTGTATAACTGTATTTAGGGAGAAAACATCTTTTCGTTCTTCCAACTTGTTTTGAAATATAATCCACTAAGTTACAAGAACCTGCCGATACACCTACTACATATTCGAGCCAAATTTCTTGCTCCATCAAATAATCTAAAACTCCAGCAGTAAAAATTCCTCGTTTTGCTCCACCTTCTAAAACTAGTCCTGCTTTTATCATCTCGATTTTTCCCTCACTTTCCTATCAACTAAAAGAATAGATTCCATTTATTCTCAGTTTTACTATACCTCATTTTTCTAAGAAAAGTAAAGAATATTCTATTTTTATAATAAATTTTTAAGATGTTTTTTATAATTCCTTTCCTTGACACCACCGTTTCCTGACACTATACTGTAATTAGTATACGAATGATACAAAAATGAAACGATCATACCTTCTCACATAAGAACGTATCTGTTTTCATCTCGTTTTAATTTTTCACGACACCATACTGTTTATATAACTTCTCGGAATCTCAATGAATGAGATTCCAACAGAAACTTGACAACTAAATATCGTGCAGGAAAAGAAATTTACGAGAAATGGACATAAACATTGGACATAGCGGGTACTATGCCTTGAAAAATCTTATGGAATCGTTTAAGATATCATTATTAGGCGGTCAATCCTAATAATGATTCTTGAAATGCCTCGGCGGATGGCATTTCCCAGGCATCAAGATGTTGGAGCATCATGATGCCGTAGAGGCGGCAGTACCACATCTTTGTAGAGCGGTGCCTGCCGCTTTCTAATTTATAGTCCTCTTTCTCACGCTTGTTCGAGCGTTCCACAGAAGTTCTTCCATCGTATTCCTTTTCCCATGCTTTGCTGTCCCTTGGCGGTATGTTAAATAACCTTGGATTGTCCTTGGTAAAGATATGTACGGTCCTTCCGTATTTTGCCGGTGAACAGGGCTGCTCGCAGAAGCAGCCGCGTTTCCGGTCTGCTTTTGGGCATCGGTATTTCGCGCGGTGTTTAGCAGCCTCATATCCATCTTTATGCATACGTAAGCCCATCTTACAGATTGGGACACCGTCCTCATCAATGGTGAAATCGTCCTTATAAGTGAAATGTCCAGTATGACCAGGATTGAGGTCGATAAAGGGTGTGATGTTTTCCTGTCTGCAGTATTCATAGACAGGATAAGCGTCGTGGGCAGAATCCAAAAGAAGTTTTTCAATGTGAAATTCTGGAAGGTATGCTTTCATGGTGAAAAAAGAGTGTA
>OEQY01000137.1_pt1 | contig 20864 bp, 21 predicted proteins | sample 1539871 | NCBI WGS metagenome assembly OEQY01 (sample SAMEA3891877, study PRJEB23780) | metagenome | biome: terrestrial biome; feature: animal house; material: Caecal content | place: Italy | collected 2015-05-05 | reverse complement strand
GCAGTCTGGAAGCTCGTCGGGCTCATAACCCGAAGGTCATAGGTTCAAATCCTATTCCCGCAATTCTAATAAGGCTGGTGTACGTCGGATACACCAGCCTTATCTGTGCGATAAACCCATCACACTGTGCTTGCACAACATTTGACGGGCAAGTACAGTGAACGGCTTTGCCGTGAGCTGTGTGCAATCGCATATCGAGTAGGTAGATGAAATCTTCGCTACTCGATTCCATGGAGCATCTTTCAATATCTATGAATTGAAAATATGTTTTGACTATTATAAAAGAAAGGATTGCCTTGAAATATTGGGCAATGGGTAAAAAATTGGGAAATTTTATTTTGGAATTAAATAATATTAAAAAGAGTTTTGGAAATACAGAAGTATTAAAAGGAATTTCATTATCAGTAAAACAAGGAGAGTTTATTACCTTTTTAGGATCATCTGGATGTGGAAAAACGACAACGCTTCGGATTATTGCTGGGCTCGAGCAGCCAGACAGTGGAACGGTAATGCTAGAAGGTGTGGATGTGACAAAGATGGCTCCAGATAGGCGAAATGTAAATACCGTATTTCAAAATTATGCTTTGTTTCCACATATGAATGTATTTAAAAATGTGGCATATGGTTTGAAAATTCGCAAAGTTTCTAAAACTGAAATTCAAAAAAGGGTCATGGAAAGTTTGGAGCTAGTACAGCTTAGGGATTATGCATTTAGAAAGCCTTCGGAGCTTTCTGGAGGTCAGAAGCAGCGAGTTGCAATCGCCAGGGCAATTGTAAATAATCCCAAATTACTATTACTGGATGAGCCGCTTGGAGCGTTGGATTTGCAGCTTCGCCGTCAGATGCAATTAGAGTTGAAGCGGCTTCAGAAAAAACTGGGAATTACGTTTCTTTATATTACCCATGATCAGGAAGAAGCGATTAATATGTCGGATCGAATTGTTGTAATGAGAGATGGAACGTTTATCCAGACTGGTACGCCAAATGAAATTTATGATGCTCCAAAAACAAGTTTTGTGGCACAATTTGTTGGAAATGCGAATATTATTCGTGGTGTAGTGAATCAATTAGATCATGGAGTGGCTATAATAAAATTGGAAGAAACCACTGCTTATGCAAGCGTGAAACTTTCCAAAAAAGATGGAGTACATATTGGAGATCCGATTGCAGTTGCAGTGAGAAGTGAGAATATTCAATTAAATGTAGAAAATGGAATATCTGCGACAGTAAAAGAGAAGAGCTTTGCAGGAGGATTATTGCGTCTAACGCTTATTCTCCCAAATGGAAAGGAAATTGTAGCAAGTCGGCATGGAATCAATTATGAGGTAGAAGAGGGAGATTGCATTCCAATCGGATGGGATGCGGACTTTGCGGTGGTAGTAGAAGATCAAGATTGAAAAAGAGAGGAAGCGTAACAAAAAACAATGAAAAAAAAGAATGGGCTTTGGCTTACAGTGGCGCCCTTATATATTTTTACAATTATATTTGTAGTGGGGCCATTGCTTTATATGTTTGTACTTAGTTTTTGTACAAGAGGAGAAAACTATGAAACAATTCTGTCATTTACATTGGATAACTACAAAAAAATTGCGGAGCCAGTGTATCAAACCACGTTTTTGCAGTCGATAAAGTTAGCATTTTCTACAACAATTCTTGTTGGAATCATTGGCTATCCATTTGGATATTTTATGGCGAAATTGCCAAGCGATAAGAAAAAGCTGATGATGGCATTGATTATGGTTCCATTTTGGACTAGTTCACTTGTGCGAATGTATGGATGGTCGATTTTACTTCAAAGTAATGGAGTTTTGGACAAAATTTTAATGGGACTTAGAATTACTGAAAAACCACTAAAACTACTCTATACATATCCTGCCGTTTTATCAGGTATGGTTTATGCACTGCTGCCATTTATGATTTTAGCCGTATACTCCAGTGCAGAAAAGATGGATTGGTCATTGGTGGAGGCTGCGAGAGATTTAGGAGCTTCTGCCTGGAAAGCTTTTTGGACGGTAACTTGGAAGTTAACATTACCAGGATTTATGTCTGGGATTGTATTAACCTTCGTGCCATCGATGGGATTGTTTTTTGTAGCAGATATTTTAGGCGGAAATAAAGTCGTTCTAGTCGGTAATGTCATTCAAGAACAGTTGACAAAGGGAAGAAACTGGCCATTTGCCGCAGCGTTATCCGTTATTTTAATGATTATGACTTCGCTATTTATTGCCGTATATCGCAAAGTAACTGGAGCAAAAGAATTGGAGGGATTATTTTGAAAAATCGTACAAAGCTACCAAATTTATATTTAGCAATTATTTTGATTTTTATGTATCTTCCGATTTTGATTGTAATTATTTATTCTTTTAATGAGAATAAACTGACTGCGATTTGGTCAGGATTTTCGCTAAAATGGTATGCGGAATTATTGAAAGATAAAGATCTAATGGAAGCACTAAAAAATAGTTTAATTCTGGGAGTGCTGAGCTGTTTTTGTGCAGGAGTCATTGGTACGATTGGGGCAGTTGGTATGGCACGGATGAATTATAAGACGAAGGGAATCATGGAATACGTCTCCATGCTGCCTATTATGATCCCAGAAATTATTTTGGGAATGGTGTTTTTGGCGTTTTTTTCTGCAATTAGTCTTCCGTTTGGAATGACAACGCTTGTCATTGCACATACCACATTTTGCATTCCATATATTTATATGATGGTAAAGGCTCGTTTAGTTGGCATGGACCCTACGTTATTAGAAGCGGCAAGAGATTTGGGAGCTTCTGAGATCCGAGCATTTTGGGATATTACGTTGCCATTGATTATGCCGGCGGTGGCTTCAGGTTCGCTGCTTGCATTTGCTATGTCATTTGATGATGTAGTAATTAGTGTGCTTGTAACGAATTCTCGTATTAATACGCTGCCAATAAAGGTTTTCTCCCGTATTAAATTTGGAGTAAGTCCTGAAATAAATGCCTTGTCAACCATTATGTTAAGTGTTACACTAATAATAATTCTTAGCGTTGTAAGAATCAATAAGAAAAATCGAGGAGGTAGTGTATGAAACGATGGATTGGATCAATCCTGACTGGTGTAGTAGCTTTATCTCTGTTAGGGGGATGTGGCAATCAGGCACAAGAGAGCAACGGAACTGCTCAGGGGCAGGATGCTTTATTGGGTGGACAGGAATTAATTCTTTATACATGGGAAGGTATGTTTCCAGATGAGGTTATTTCAGGCTTTGAAACTGAGACTGGCTGTGAAGTGATTTATCAGAATTTTACATATGATGAAGAAATGTTGGAAAAGCTAACACAGACAGAAGGTGGAGAATACGATCTAATTTTTGCGGATGACTATATTATTGAGCAGGCAATTGAAGCAGGACTTGTGCAGACATTGGATCAATCCCAAATTCCGAATATTAAACATGAGAATCCAATTTTTAAAGGGCAATTCTTTGATAAAAATAATGAATATACCGTAAATTATGGAGCTGGTATTCCATTACTTGTGTATGATCCAAATGCAATTGACTTTGAAATTACAGGATATCAGGATCTTTGGAATGAAGAATTAAACGATAGTATAGCATTGATTGCAAACAATCGTGTTATAACGGGAATGGTGCTTCTTTCCATGGGAGAATCCATGAATACAGAAGATATTGCTAAAATTGAAGAAGCAGGAAAAAAGTTACAGTCTCTGGCTCCAAATGTACGTTTGATTAAAGATGATAATACACAAACTGCGTTATTGACGGGAGAAGCATCGGTTGCATATTTATATACTTCTCAAGTATATGAGGCATTAAATAATAATCCAGAATTAAAAGTTGTAGTTCCAGAAGAAGGAGTTGGTTTTGGATTGATGTCAGGATTTATTCCAAGCCAGGCTCCGAATAGTGAGGCAGCTCATGCATTTTTGAATTATATTATGGAACCAGAAACATTTGCCAAGTGTACAGAATTTACAGGATATTACTGCACTAATAAAGATGCGGAAGCATTTATTGCAGAAGAAAATAAAGACTTACTTGTAATCCCAGAGGATTTAAAGGGAGAAATGATTGAAAACATTGGAACAGAAGCCAATGATGTTCACCAAAAAGTCTGGACAGAGTTTAAAGCGGCAACTGGTACCACAGAATAAAATTTGGAGGTTATATATGGAAATGGAAAATAATAAGGTAACAGAAGAAAAAGAAACAGAAGTATTGCAAAAAGAAGAAACAATGGAAGACTATAAAGCGGAATTAGAAGCATCCTATCGTCAGATTAAACCAGGAGATATTGTAACAGGTACTGTAATTGATGTGGATGAAACAGGAGTTACTGTGGATTTTGATTATTATGCACCAGGCAAAATTGCAGCAGACCAAATGAGTGATGATCCGAATTTCAATATTTTAACGGATGTACAAAAAGGAGAAGAAATTTCTGCAACCGTTGTGAAGACGGATGATGGAGCCGGTAATTTTGTATTATCCAAAAAAGATGCTACGGATGAACTAGCATGGGATAAGTTGGAACAAATGAAAGAGGAAAAAACAGTCATTCATGGAATGGTGGGAGGAATTGTCAATAAAGGTGTTATTATGTATGTAGAGGGAATACGTGGCTTTATTCCATCCTCTAAATTGGAACTTACGTACGTAGAAGATACAACTCCATATTTGAACAAAGAAATCGATGCAGTTATTATTACTGTAGATAAAGAACAAAAGCGTTTGGTATTATCTGTAAAGGATGTGTTAATACAAAAAGCGATTGAGGAAAAAAATAAGAAAATTGAAAAAATTGTAGTTGGTACCGTTGTGGAAGGAACCGTAGAACAGCTGATGGATTATGGTGCATTTGTAGATATTGGAGATGGAATTTCGGGACTTGTTCATATTTCACAGATCGCAGATCGTCGTTTAACTCATCCGAAACAGGTATTAAAGGTAGGAGATAAAGTAAAGGTAAAGATTACAAAGATTAAAGACAATAAGATTAGTTTAAGTATAAAAGAAGCGAACGAGATAATCAATAAAGAAGTGGAAGAAGATCGGTTTGATTATCAGGAAAAAGGAAAGGCAATTACTGGACTTGGAGATTTGCTAAAAGGAATCCAACTAAATTAAACATTTATGCCTGAGGCATTATTATGATAGAAAAGGAGGAAGCATTATGGGTACTGCTATGGAACAATTAAAACAGTGGATAGAGGAAAGTAAGAGAATTGTATTTTTTGGTGGCGCTGGTGTGTCCACGGAGAGTAATATACCAGATTTTCGCAGTGTGGATGGGTTGTACCATCAGCAGTATGCCTATCCTCCAGAAACGATTTTAAGCCACAGCTTTTATATAAGGAAGCCAGAAGAATTCTTTCGTTTTTATCGCAACAAGATGTTATTTCCAAACGCACAGCCTAATCGTGCGCATAAGGCATTAGCTAAGCTGGAAGCGGAAGGAAAGCTAAGTGCCGTAATTACACAGAATATTGATGGACTGCATCAAAAAGCTGGCAGTAAAAAAGTGTTAGAACTACATGGTTCTGTACTGCGTAATTATTGTGAGCGATGTGGAGAGTTTTATACATTGGAAGATATTATGAAAATGGAAGAAATTCCAACTTGTCATTGCGGTGGAAGGATTAAGCCAGATGTTGTATTATACGAAGAGGGGCTGGATCAGGGAGTGTTACGAGAAGCAATTTATGAAATCAGTAATGCAGATATGTTAATAGTAGGAGGAACTTCTCTCGTTGTTTATCCAGCAGCAGGCTTAATTGATTATTATAAGGGAAATAAACTAGTTTTAATCAATAAAGATTCAACGGCAAGAGATTCTATGGCAGATTTGATTGTAACAGGAAAAATAGGAGAAATTCTTGGTGCGATTTGTAAAATTGCGTAGGAGGATGAATGAAGACACAGGCAAAATGGTTGCTGTTACTGCTTATATCAGTAATGGTAATGTTGATGACTGGATGTGGAGGAGAAGTACGCACAAGCTCTGAAACGGAAGTAGATGCAAATTGGGCTGGAACGAGAACTGTTACCGCCCGGTTTTCAAGAAGTACATTTAATCGGGAAGCAGATACAACGATAAGGAGTCTTGATAAATTAATTCAAAAAGAATGTCCTTCTCAGCTAGAATGGGAACGAGTATTAAAATCTGGATACTATGAATACAGCTTTCAATTAAGCTTTACAAGTATGGAAGATTATAAACAGAAAGTTGACGCAATTCTTGGAGAAACTGGACATGTCACAATTGAAACCGTCGATACTTTATATGAGGAAGAGACAATTTTAAAAGAAGATATTGAACCATCAGATTTACTCAACTGGCTAAAGGAAGCAATTGCGAAAGAAGAAAAGCAAGCATTGGCGAATGTAGAGCGGTTGTTTCGAGATTACAGCAATGAATTGATCTGTAATGGAGAGAAGATAAAATTAGAGGAGGATTATTTAAGTTATAGTAATAATAGGCATGTAGAGTTTAAAGGAATTGATTTTGTTACAGATATTACAGAAGATAACTTATTTAACCGAACCATTGAGATACGAATGCTGTTAAATATTTCCGAAGAAAAACAGGCACAGATAAGAGAAGAATTTGCCAAACGTTTGCCAGCGGGAGCAACAAGCACATGGGGAGAAAAAGATAATCAGACCTTTTATCAGGCAGCGATGCAAAACATGACACCAGAGCAGCTGACAAAGTTCACAAATGCAGTCATGGATTCCCAAGCAAATGGAATGAATATTATTAGTGCGAGTACTGGTTTGTTTCAATTTAGACAGGAATTTGAAGAGTCAATTGATTTGTCTTCTTATTTTGTAGGGAATACGGATGAGCTGCCATTTGTTTATTATGCAAAGGGATCAGAAGGAATTTCTTTACTTTCATTTGAAGAAACAGATGAGCAGGAGCAACAAGATCAATCACATTCTCAAAAAACTAGCGAAACAGAATTTCCATATGCAGAAAATGGATACCAAATTCTGTTAGATGGAGATGTTGATGAGGAAGTGATTTCATTTTTATTTGATAATTCGTATGAAGTTTCTAATATTGATGTTAATACAGATGTGGGATGGAACGATAAATTTGAACGTACCATTGTATTGAATTATGATCGGATTCCATTACAAAAAGAGCAGGAAACGATAAAGAAGATAATGGAAGATGAGGCACAGGGACTTTCTACTATTGCTTTGCAAACGCAGGATAATGTATTTGGGATTGTAGTAAAACAATCAGGAACGGCTGATGAGATTACAACAGCATTTCAAACGATTTTTAATTCGGATTCCTATATATCTTATGAACAAGACTATACAGGAATGTTGAAGTTTGCGATGCCGTATCAGTTTGAGGAGAAGTTGTATTTTGACCAGTTTCTCGTCAATGGAGAAATGCCTCAGATTGTTTATCATACAAATTTTTTAAATGGAGAACAGGTTCAAGAAGATAATACGCTATCTGGAAGGATTACAGCGAATGGAAAGGGATATGAAGAAAATAGTCAGGGATTAAGTGTAGAAGTTGCAGTCGTTGCAACGCAACAAAGTTATTTGCCGATTTTTTTAATCGTACTTGCGATTCTTTTAATCGGAACGGTTCTTTTGCTGATTATTCGCTGGATTCGAAATAGAATGAAAAAGAAGAAAGAGACCGCTTCCAATGTAGAAGAACACAAAGCAAACGAATTATCTCTAGAGGAGAGCGAAACGATACAAGAGCCAACGGAGCAGACGATACAAGAAAAGAGCAATTCAGAAAATGAGATGGCTGAAACGATTATGGATTCTCCTGGTAAAAAAGAAACAGATTGGGATGCCTGGAAGCCGCCAGTAAAAGAACTGCCTATTGTGGCAGAAGCAAATGAGATTGCTTCTGTACGTGGAGAAAAGAAACGGGTGGATATTCCATCCATACGTGACGAAAAGAAAACCGTAGTGCAAGATTCCAAGGCGCTAGAAGCAGAAGTACAGTGGAAAGAGGAATTGGAAAAGGCACTTGCGCAAGAAGTAAATAAAACGATTGATGAGAGAAAAGAAGAAAATAATTCAAATGAATGACGGACGCGGCAGTTTTCACCTCGCTGAGGCAGGGGTTCCCTTTATGGAGCAACTGCCGCCCATCTTCAATCGGGTTTACGCAGTCCTCTTGTATTTTTTTCGACCAATTTTCTTGAAACCATAATTTGGTGTCCGCATCCAAGGCATTTTAAGCGGAAATCCATTCCAACTCGCAAAATTTCCCATTCATGGCTGCCGCATGGATGGGCTTTTTTTAATTTTACAATATCACCAACTTGATAATCCATGGCATTCGTTCCCCCTTTCATTTTTTTTATTATGCCATGATTCGAAAGGAATAACAAGAGAATTAAAAAATTTTTTTATCTTCTCAAAAAATGCTTGCAATTTGAAGATAAATATTGTAGAATGGGGAATTGTGATATATTATTATTTCCTTGCTCTCTAAATGCAGAGGGCCAGAGACCAAAAGGAGGTTAGACAGATGAACAAATATGAATTAGCCGTAGTTGTTAGTGCAAAGCTCGAGGATGAAGAAAGAGCAGCTGTAATTGAAAAAGTAAAGAATTATATTACTCGTTTCAACGGCACAGTTACTAATGTAGATGAATGGGGTAAGAAGAGATTGGCTTATGAAATCCAGAAAATGAGAGAAGCTTATTATTATTTCATTCAGTTCGAAGGTGATTCTGAGTGTCCAAACGAAGTAGAAAGACACGTTCGTATTATGGAATCCGTTATTAGATATCTGTGTGTAAAGCAGGAAGCTTAATTGATACGGCTCATGATTGGTATAGAAATGAGGTAGGATATGAATAAAGTTATTTTAATGGGAAGACTCACAAGAGATCCAGATATTCGTTACTCACAAGGAGAGCGCCAGATGGCAATTGCCAGATATACATTGGCAGTAGATCGTAGAGGACGTGGAAATAACGGTGAGGCAACCGCTGACTTTATTCAGTGTGTAGCATTTGACCGTGCAGCAGAATTTGCAGAAAAGTATTTCCATCAAGGAACAAAGATTGTAATAACTGGAAGGATTCAGACAGGAAGCTACACAAATCGAGACGGTCAGAAGGTTTATACAACGGATGTAGTTGTAGAAGATCAGGAATTTGCAGAAAGTAAGGCAGCAGCAGGAGAATATCGGAATAGTAATCCAAGTAATTTTAGTAATGCAGGATTTGATAGTGGATTCCAGCCAGCACCTCCAACATCCAGACCAGCACCATCGAGTGCAGTAAGCGATGGATTTATGAATATTCCTGATGGCGTGGAAGATGAGGGTCTTCCATTTAATTAAAGATAATAAGTGAATTGAGAAGATAAAATTCAGAGAAAAGGAGGAACTATCATGGCATACAATAAGTCTGAGAGACCAGATTCTCCAATGAAGAGAAGAGGCGGACGCAGAAGAAAGAAAGTTTGTGTATTCTGCGGAGAAAATAATGGCGTAATTGATTATAAGGATGTAAATAAATTAAAAAGATATGTATCAGAAAGAGGCAAGATTCTTCCAAGAAGAATTACAGGAAACTGTGCAAAGCATCAGAGAGCTTTAACAGTAGCAATCAAGAGAGCAAGACATCTTGCTTTAATGCCATACGTAACAGAATAAGAAAACAGCTGACACCCATGATTTTTGTCATGGGTGTTTTTTACTGTGATAAACCCGTCAAGCGGACACTGTGCTTGCACAAGTGGACATTTGACGGGTAAGTACAGCGAACGGTTTTACCGTGAGCTGTACGGAATCGCATATCGAGTAGGTAGATGAAATCTTCCTTACTCGATTAAATATATAGTGAAAATCAGGAATGAATTGTCCTTTTTCATAATAAAGTAGAAAAAAAGATATCATTAAGGGATAATGGATTGTGTTAAATATTTTATGGGCTGCAATGATGATTATTGGAGTTGGATGGGGAATGGCGACAGGTAGAATGGAAGCGGTGACAAATGGGGCATTGGACTCTGCAAAAGAGGCGGTTACTCTTTGTATTACAATGCTTGGCGTAATGTCACTATGGACTGGATTAATGGAAGTTGCCAGACAAGGAAAGCTAATTCAAAAATTGACAAATTTAATTGCACCGTTTGTAAATTGGATGTTCCCCGATATACCGAATGGACATTGTGCAAAAGAACATATTACAACGAATATCATAGCCAATATTTTAGGACTTGGGTGGGCTGCAACTCCAGCTGGATTAAAAGCAATGGAAAGCTTACAAGAATTAAATAAAACAGAAAGGGAAGGAGTAGAACAATACAGTACCGTTGCCAGTGATGCAATGTGTACACTCTTGATACTAAATATTTCGTCTTTACAATTGATTCCTGTTAATATGATTGCATATCGGGCGCAGTATGGATCGGTCAATCCAGCAGGAATTATCGGTCCAGCAATGATTGCTACATTGATTAGTACAATAGTAGGGGTGATATTTTGCAAAATAATGGGAAGAAAACGATGATGGAATCGGTTATTTAGGAGGTAGCGATGAATATTCTCTTATATATTTCTAATATGATGATTCCGCTCTTAATCTTTTATGTAATTATGCATGGAGTATTACAAAAAGTTCATGTATATGATGTCTTTGTGGACGGAGCAAAAGATGGGTTAAAAACGGTGGTGGAAATTTTACCTACATTAATTGGTTTGATGGTTGCGGTTGGGGTATTGCGTGCAAGTGGATTTTTAGATTTCCTTTCTCAATTATTGAAATCTCCATCTGAAGCAATTGGATTTCCGTCCGACTTGATTCCAATGACATTGGTGAGAATGTTTTCTTCCTCTGCTGCCACGGGATTAGTATTGGATCTTTTTCGTACATATGGTACTGATTCATTGATTGGAAAAATTGCTTCTATTAGTATGAGCTGTACGGAGACAATCTTTTATACAATGAGTGTTTATTTTATGGCAGCTAAAGTAACGAAAACACGCTATACACTTCCAGGAGCGTTGCTTACGACACTAGTTGGAGTGGCAGCCAGTGTCGTGCTAGCAAATATGATGTGAGAATTAAGAAGAAACTGGAAATTTGTATAAATTTACTTTCTATTTTCCTCTAAAAATGTTATAATGAAAAAGATGAAAATTTCAGAGCCGGAGAACACTCCGGCTTTCAACGATTAGATAAAGATGTAACAATAATAGAAATGAGGGAATTTATGAGTAAAAGGATAAGAAAAGAACTAACAGCTAAGATTCCTCGTCTCAAAGGTAGTTTTCGTGAATATATGAGCTGGCCATTATTTTTAGCCCCATTATTAATTGCCATGAATTTGATCATTTATTTTGTAGATATGAAGGCAGGAACGATTATGACTGTCTTTATTATGATCTACATTACGGCGGCAATTGGAATTTATCAATATTATCGAAAGCAGCTGCATTGTGATTTGATGAATTATGCTTCCAATTATGCTCAGTTACAAAAACGTTTGTTGGATAGTATGACGGTTCCTTATGCAATGGCAGATAATGCGGGAAGAATTGCGTGGAGTAATAAGGAATTTCAGAAAATTATAGAGCAGGACGGAAGAGGACATCGAACATTAAATGCAATTTTTCCAGAAATCACAAGTAAAAGTTATCCAAGAGGAAACGAAGATTCTACGGTACATGTTGTGTTTTGTGGACGTAATTATCAGCTTTCGATTCGCAAAATTTTATTTTCCGATGTCAAAGATATGATTTCTATCAGAGACCAGGAACTAATAAAAGTCAGCATGTATGCAGTTTACTTATTTGATGAGACGGAGGTCTTGTATTATCAAAAAGAAATTGAGAAGGAACGTATGGTTTCTGGTTTGATTTATATGGATAATTACGAAGAGGCATTAAAAAGTGTGGAAGAGGTAAGACGTTCCTTGCTGGTAGCATTAATTGATCGTAAAATCAATAAATATGTGATTCGCTACGATGGTATTCTGAAAAAACTGGAAAAGGACAAGTATTTTGTAGTATTTAAACAGAAACATCTGGAAGAGATGAAAGAAGAACGATTTTCCTTATTGGAGGATGTGAAAACGGTTAATATTGGAAATGAAATGTCCATTACATTGAGTATTGGATTGGGAGCTGGAGGGGAAAGCTATATTCGGAATTCCGACTATGCTCGAAGTGCTATGGATATGGCGCTTGGTCGAGGCGGAGATCAAGTAGTTTTAAAAGAAAAAGACAATATCACATACTATGGGGGCAAATCTCCAACACAGGAAAAGAACACAAGAGTTCGAGCACGTGTAAAAGCACATGCACTTCGTGAGTTGATTGAAACAAAAGAAGATGTGATTATTATGGGACATCATATTAGTGATGTGGATTGTATTGGAGCGGCAATTGGAATTTATCGAGCTGCCAAAACATCGGCGAAACATGCAAGTATTGTTGCAGAGGATGTTACAAATAACGTAAAGCCTTTAATGGATCGCTATCGTAATACTCCAGAATATGATGAGGATCTCTTTATTACAAAAGAGGAAGCATTGAAACGAATTCATCCAAATACATTATTGGTTGTTGTGGATACAAATCGCCCAAATTATACGGAATCACCAGAATTGCTAAGCCGTGCTCAAAACATTGTTGTATTGGATCATCATCGTCAGACAAGAGACGTTATTGAAAATGCATTGCTTTCCTATGTGGAACCATATGCTTCTTCTACATGTGAAATGGTAGCAGAAATTTTACAATATTATTCAGAAGATATTCGTATTAAGTCAGGGGATGCCGATGCAATTTATGCAGGAATGGTAGTAGATACGAATAACTTCTTAAATAAAACAGGGGTTCGTACATTTGAGGCAGCTGCATTTCTAAGGAGAAATGGCGCCGATGTCACGAGGGTTCGTAAAATGTTTCGAGATAATATGGAAGACTATAAAGCTAAAGCAGAAGCAATTCGAAATACAGAAGTGTTTGCGGATAGTTATGCAATTAGCATGTGTCCAAATGATACAAATGAAAGTCCAACAGTAATTGCAGCACAGACGGCGAATGAATTGCTCGGTATTCGAGGAATTAAAGCTTCGTTTGTATTGACAGATTATAATAATCAGATTTATATTAGTGGAAGGTCAATTGACGAGGTAAATGTTCAAGTGATTATGGAACGCCTTGGAGGAGGAGGTCATCTTTCTATGGCAGGAGCTCAGTTAAAAGGAGTAACAATGGAAGAAGCAATTGCTAGATTGAAGGATGTAATAACGGAATCCATTCGCCTTAAATAAGAAAGAAATTTAAGAAAGGAGAACACCAATTTGGGTGTAAGATTATGGAAATTATTTTATTAGAGGATGTAAAGACCCTTGGTAAAAAGGGACAGAAAGTAAAAGTGAATGATGGATATGCAAGAAATTATATTATTCCAAAGAAACTTGGAATTGAAGCAACGGCTAAGAATTTAAATGATTTGAAATTAAAAAAAGCGAATGAAGAAAAGATTGCAGCTCGAAAGTTAGAAGAAGCAAAACAGCTTGCAACTCAAATTGCTCAAAAACCAGTAGTGATAGCAGTTAAGACAGGAGAAGGTGGAAAACTATTTGGTTCTGTTTCTACAAAGGAAATTGCCCTAGAGTGTACAAAACAACTTGGACTTTCTATTGATAAGAAGAAAATGCAGCTGTCAGAGCCAATTAAAACACTTGGAACTACGATTGTACCAGTGAAACTTCACAAAGATGTTACAGCAGAGCTGACAGTAAAAGTAACCGAATTATAACAATCACCTTCCTTTTGAATCCAATGAAATAAGGAGAAATGGAATGGAAGAGGCGCTTTTAAAAAGAGTACTGCCTCATAGTATTGAGGCAGAACAGTCTGTAATTGGTTCTATGCTTTTGGAAAAAGAAGCAATTGTTGCAGCATCAGAAATTGTCCATGCAGAGGATTTCTATCAGAGGCAATATGGAATCATATTTGAAGCAATCATGGAGTTGTACAATGAAGGAAAGCCAACGGATCTCGTTACCTTGCAAAATCGTTTGAAATCCAAAGATGTACCTCCAGAGATGTGTGAAGTAGATTTTATGCGTGAGTTGCTGGAGGCAGTACCAATTTCTGCAAACGTTCGTTATTATGCTGAAATTGTTTATGAAAAAGCTTTACTGCGTCGTTTAATTAAGGTAAACGAAGAAATTGCAAATCGTTGTTATATTGGAAAAGATAAAACAGAAGATATTTTAGAAGATACAGAGAAAGAAATTTTTCGTCTGCTCCAAAATCGAAATACAAGTGATTATGTTCCAATTCGGGATGTTGTTATCAATGTGGTAAATAAAATTGAACAAGCATCCAAAAACAAGAGTTCGGTTACGGGTATTCCGACAGGATTTTCTGATCTGGATTGGAAAACATCTGGAATGCAGCCATCGGATCTTATTTTAATTGCAGCACGTCCTTCTATGGGAAAGACTGCTTTTGTATTAAATTTAGCGCAAAATATGGCAATTCGTCATGATTATACGACTGCTATCTTTAGCTTGGAAATGTCAAAAGAACAGCTTGTCAATCGAATGCTTTCTATGGAATCAAGAGTAGACAGTCAAACGCTAAGAACAGGAAATTTATCCGATAATGATTGGGATCAAGTAGTGGAAAGTTCTGGGATTATTGCGAATTCTAAACTGATTATTGATGATACTCCAGGTATTTCAATTGGAGAATTACGTTCCAAATGTAGAAAATATAAATTAGAGTTTGATTTAAAAGTAGTAATTATTGATTATTTGCAGTTAATGTCAGGAAGTGGGACAAGAGCTTCGGATAATCGCCAGCAGGAAATTTCAGAGATTTCTCGTTCATTAAAAGCGCTTGCAAGAGAACTTCAAGTACCCGTAATTGCTTTGTCGCAGTTATCTCGTGCCTGTGAGTCTAGAACCGATCATCGGCCAATGCTTTCTGATTTACGTGAGTCAGGAGCCATTGAGCAGGATGCCGATGTTGTTATGTTTTTATATCGAGATGAGTACTATAATAAAGATTCTGAGATGAAAAATATTGCAGAAGTTATTATTGCAAAACAGCGTAATGGTCCAATTGGAACGGTGGAACTAGTATGGCTTCCAAACTATTCTAAATTTGGAAATAAGGAACCAGCATAAAAAGGAACTCTTGTGAGAGTCTTCGTTTGTATATTGCAATAAATAATCCCTCACCCCAGGCAGCAATGCAGCATTGGGAGAGGGATTATTTGCTTATATAGAACTATAAATTGGACATATTACTTTTTAAAGTAATAAATCATAGATTCGTATGGACGCAATGTGGAAGCATCACTAGAATCATTATAATTGGAAATCAATAATTGATGATCTGCTGGTATTTCAATAGGAAGATCAATGGTTCGTGTAATATTATGGAAATTACAAATTATGAATAAAACTTCATCTTCAAATGTACGTGTATAAGCCATAATATCAGGATCTTCTTTTAAGTAAAGTTGAAACTGTCCATTTATAAATATGGAATATTCTTTTCTAAGCTGTATTAGCTTTTGGTAATAGTAAAAGATGGAATCAGGATCTTGCAGCTGTGATTCTGCATTAATTTGTATATAATTTGGGTTAATCCGAATCCAAGGTTTGGTAGTAGAAAATCCAGCATAATCGCCGGCACTCCATTGCATTGGAGTACGTGCATTATCACGACTCTTTACATGAATGGATTTCATGATATCTTCTTTCTTGTATCCTTTTTCTAAGCGTTCATGATAGAGGTTAACTGTTTCAATATCTCGGTAGTCTTGGATATCATAACAGATATTCGTCATGCCCAGTTCTTCTCCCTGGTAAATATAAGGAGTGCCTTGCATTCCATGCAGCAAGGTTGCAAGCATTTTAGCAGACTTTACTCGATATTCGTTATCATTTCCCCAACGAGATACAATTCTTGGAAGATCATGGTTGTCCCAGAATAGACTATTCCATCCACAGCCATATAATTGTGTCTGCCATTTTTCAAAAATACCTTTTAACTTGATAAAATCAAGAGGAGCCAAATCCCATTTTTCTTTTCCTTCTTGCTGGTCTAACCCAATATGTTCAAATTGAAATACCATTGAAAATTCACTGCCATCAGGATTGCTATAAAGTTTCGCATTCTCGGTATTAGCGCCCCAGGCTTCTCCAACTGTAATTAAATCCCCTTTTTGAAACGTTTCTCGACTCAGTTCCTGAATAAATTCATGGAGACGTGGACCGTTTGCAGTAATTTTTAAATCAGGTTCTTTTGCAATTTGATCGATAACATCCAATCGGAATCCTCCAACTCCACGATCCATCCACCATAAAATCATATCATAAATTTCACGGCGTACTTTAGGATTCTCCCAATTCAAGTCAGGTTGTTTGACAGAAAATTGATGGAAATAATACTGTTGTAATTCAGGAACCCATTCCCATGCAGATCCTCCAAAGGCTGCAAGCAGATCATTTGGTTTTTTATCAGGAGTTCCATCTTTCCATATATAATAATCATGGTATGGGTTCGTTTTGCTTTTTTTAGCTTCTAAAAACCAACGATGTTCATCGGAAGAATGATTGAGAACGAGATCCATGATGATTCGGATATTATGTTGTTTAGCAGTTTGGATCAGCTGATCCATATCCTCAAGTGTTCCGAACATAGGATCAATATCTTGGTAATCCGAGATATCGTATCCGTTATCATCTTGAGGAGAACGACAAACTGGAGAAAGCCATATCGCATCAATTCCAAGTTTTTCTAAATAAGGAAGTCGTTGGATAATTCCCTGGAGATCTCCAATTCCGTCGTTATTACTATCCTGAAAACTTCTAGGATAGATTTGATAAATAACAGCATTCTTCCACCAAGGTAAGTTAGATGTTTTTGTAATAATTGTCTGCATAGAATTTACACCTTTCTTTTTATTATAGTGATGTGCAAAAAGAAGTTCCAATGAAGGAGCCTCAAAGAGTTACATCTTTATTATAAAAAATATTAAGAAGTCTGTATATAATATTTTTTATAATTTATGTTATTTTTTTCAGAACTTCTAATATAGGACAGAAAAGCGTAGTCAATATAAGAAAATTCATTAAGATTATAAATCTTTCATTACAGTAATTGCATTGGAAGGAAGAATACAGTCAAAATGTTCTTTGTAATAAGCTTCTGTAGCAGAAGCTTGTTGTTCTTTTGTTCCATATTCGGACAAAATATTACAGATACGATTGAATACTTCTGGTTCCATATCAGATTTATGAATAACGAGATAATAACGATTTTGCTTTATATCCTTATAAAGACTACTGTCCCCTGTATAGAAATCAGCGACAACACGGGAGGCAGCAGAAACCTCATCTAAATTGGAAAAAGAATAAATACGATACAAATTATTCGTTGCTTCCAAAGTAGGATTTTTTTCCTCATGAATTAAATCCTTTAAGTCATCAGAGTCCTTCTCTGAATGATCTGAGAAAAGGCTTAAAATATCATCCGCTCTAGGGAGAGAAGAAGAGAATGGATATTCTGGAATATCTAAGTCAATGTCTTCTACATTAAATGGTGAAAATTTGGAAAATCTGGTATCTAATTCTTCAGGATCTTCAATTTTAGTTACAAGTAATATAAGACTGTCATCGGATAAAGGAATTGCTTCAATCATGAGAGGAACATTTTCAACGTTAAAGTCCAACTCATAGGAAGCTTGAGTTAACATTTCACGAAAAAGGCTGCGAGCATTTTCACTGCCATATGTTAACTCATCTATATCAATATGATGATTAGACAAATCGGTACTAGTTAAAGTACAACGGATCTGTGTATCGCTTAATCGTTCTAATCGCATAAAATCACATCCTTTCTATGGCTCCAGTATATCGTACAATAAGAAAGAAGTAAATAGATAATCGTTGATTTTCTAAGTTTTATCTGATTTTTGTATTGGAAATATAAGGAAGTAAAATTGTCTGAAATCGTTTCAGTTCTTCTTGGGAAAATCCATGTAAATTAGGAGATAATACATAATCAGAAGAAACAAAATTTTGTAAATAATAATTGCGTGCTCCATGAAGCCATTCTCCAATGGAAATAAAATCGGAGTCCGTATGAAATTCCTTTACTACTGTAGTTCGAAATTCATAAGGAATGGAATCTTGAAGTAAAAACTGAATGCTCTCTTCAATTGCATCTAGATCAAGAGAAGCAATTCCAGCCGTTTTGCAGTAATGTTTTTTCGAATTTTTGATATCCATCGCCACATAATCAATAAGCCCATCATGGACTAATTGCTTTAAATGCTCTGGAAAACAACCGTTTGTATCCAGTTTAATAGTATATCCAAGATTGCGAAATTGCTTCAAGTACAACGATAAATCTTCGTGTAAAAGTGGTTCGCCGCCAGAAATGCAAATGCCATCTAAAATGGAACTTCGTTTTTGAAGAAAGTCGAATATATGATCAAAATTTAATGGTTCTGGATATAAGTTAGGAACAACTAGTTCACTATTTTGGCAAAAATGGCATCGAAGGTTACAACCACCTGTAAATAAGGTGCAGGCTACTTTCTCAGGATAATCTAATAGAGTAAGCTTTTGTAATCCATAAAAAAACATAAAATTGGACCTGCTGTAAGAAAAGAGAATGGAAGCATCTATATCATAACAATACATTGCAATTTCCGATTGGGAAACACAGCAGATCCTGACCCTCCTTTACTTTATAAAATAATATGCAAGGTAAAGTTTAACGTTTCACATAAATGAAATACCATCTCGAAAGATAAATTCATATGGCAGTTTTCTATTTTAGAAAGTGTGACAGGTGAAATACCTAAAAAGTCAGCCATAGATTTTTGGGACATATTATGTTCGAGTCGGTATGTAAGGAGACGAAACGCAAAATGCTTCTGAAAATCTGAAAAATTGGTAAATTCCATTGGTGTAGTTCTATGAAAAGATGGATTCAAATTTTCCATAATATGATCAAGTCACCTCTTAGTTACTAAGATAAAGTAGATGAATTAGAATTTTTGAAATAGTTTAAAATTCCATTGCAAATACTTTGGGCAATTTTTTGTTGGTAATCGGAAGTAGTAAGTAAATCAGCCTCTTCTGGATTACTTAGAAATCCACACTCGCAAATAACTGAAACAATGGGGGAGTGTACCAAAATATAATAATCTTTATTGGCTTTGATGCTCCGAGTATTGCGATCGCCTAATGCATAATCAAAACCATCTTGAATTGCCTGGGCAAGTTGTTCTCCCTGATCAGAGCTAGTATAGTAAAATACTTGTGCTCCAGAAACGGAGGACTTACTATAGCTGTTTTGATGAATGCTAACGACAATATCTGCATCCACATCCGTCATCATCTGAATACGGGCTTTCATATCTGCCAATTTTTTATTTGAATCGGTTTCTTGATAAAGACCTTTATCTGTATCACGAGTTAGAAGGGCATTGATTCCAGCTTCTCTTAAAAGAGATTGAAGACGCAGTGAAATCTGCAAGTTGATATCCTTTTCCAATGCTCCATTTACACCTACTTTGCCAGAATCAGCACCTCCATGACCCACATCAATTAAAACAGTAATCGGATCAGTGGCTGCGGATTGAATCATTTGAGCACTTTCTCGAGGAAGAAAAAATGCTCCTGCAAGTAGTAGTATTGTCATAGTAAATTCTAGAAACCCTTTCTTTTTCATAAAATAAAAATATTCCTTTTGTTTTTATTTATTCTATGCGGATTAAAAACGGAAAAGAAGAGAAAACAATATAGGAGCAAATTTTAATGAAGGAAAAGCAGGAATGGCAGACAATGAGCATCAAGCGTCTGAGAGTGAGCGTATTTTGCTGAAAATATGCACTGTGAATCTATTATATATAATATAGGAAAAGTCTGATACAGCATGATTGAAAATTTTAAATTCGTGTATGGAGCCAAATTAGAATAGTAATGTTTTCATTTGGCTATAAATAAGTTTTCTGGCATTTTCCCCTATGCCAGAAGGAATCTCTCTCGTCAACATTCTATATTTTTCAATCTATAACAATACAACATTCCACTTTCTCTGAAGTATTGTGCTAATAGTGACATAAGACCTTCAATGCAGGAGAAGAAGAAATCTTAATATATTATTATTTCCCATTTTTCCTTATTATATAATTCTAAATCCGATATCGCAGGCAATTTGATAACTGTACCCCAGTAAGGTTCGGAAGTTCGATTTAGAATTAGGTAAGAATCACGGATGAAAGAGCGAGATTTTTATAGGATCATGTCTGCCATTCATAAGAGTTATATCTGAAACCCAGAAAAGATATAACTCTAATCCATCTGGAATAGTTTCCAGATAAAGATAGAGTAAAACAAAGAAGAAAATTTTTCAATAGAAATTTCAATAAAAATCTGTAAAAAAATAAAAAAATGACGGGATAAAATACATATTGTGTAAAAAATAATAAAAATATACACAATATGTCTAGAAGAGGATAAAAATAAGAAAAAATATTGTCCTAAAAAATAAAAAAAGTAGTTGACAAGCAATTAGAGTAGTGGTATAGTAATGAGCGTTGCTTAAAAGAAATAGGATTTATATTTTGAATAAATGGTTATTAAAAAAAATATAAAAAAAGGCTTGACAAGCAATAAATGATATGATAGAATATCGACTGTTGCGAAAAAAGCAACAAACCAGAAAAAATAAAAAGTTTGAAAAACTTGAAAAAAGTGCTTGACAAACAAAAATAAGTATGGTAAGATAATCAAGTCGCTGTTGAGTGACAACAAAGAACCTTGATAACAAAATAGTATAACCAACCCTGAAAAATTCTAAGAGAATAATTCAGAA
>OEQY01000133.1_pt1 | contig 21390 bp, 20 predicted proteins | sample 1539871 | NCBI WGS metagenome assembly OEQY01 (sample SAMEA3891877, study PRJEB23780) | metagenome | biome: terrestrial biome; feature: animal house; material: Caecal content | place: Italy | collected 2015-05-05 | reverse complement strand
ACGGTTGTGTATATTTTACTGATATGGGCCTTCAGGAGTATATCGCAAAATGCACCCACCGGGCAAAACCGATGGAAAAGAATGCGACTTACCGCAAGACCCGGAACGCCGGAGCATGAGCCAATCCGTATCCTTGCTGGAACTGAAGATCTCTGATAAAACAAAGATACAGCGCTGGAGATTATTTTAGGAGGTGACGGAATTGGCAAAAAGGAAAATGATAATTCCTGAATATGGAACGGTTATAAAAAAAGGTGTCCTGTATTACAGAACAAGAATCAAAGATGCAGATGGAAAACTCGTTGCCCTTTATGCAAGAACGCCCGAAGAACTTTATAATAAGGAAACGATTGCGTTGGAGCAGATTGAGAACGCCACATTTCATCGAAAAACACCCACGGTTGCAGAGTATTGTGAGAAATGGCTGTTGATGCAGTCTGTTCATGTTCGTACCACGACTTTGACGGACTATACCTCAAAGGTACGGCGTCATATCATTGCGGAATTAGGTGATAAGCGGATGGGAGAGGTCAGCCTGGATGATATTCAGCTTGCACTTGTCTCTGTTTCAAAAAAATCTGCATCGGTATATAAGTCGGTCGTGATCCTGTATAAATCTATTTTCCGTGCAGCAAAGGAAAGCCGGATTATAGATAATAACCCGACGATCTATCTAACGACAAAGGGTGGCGGCGTTCCGCAGAAAGATAAAGCGGCGCTGACAGACGAGCAGGTCGAGCGCTTATTGGATGCGGTGGAAGGACTGCCAACCTATGTGTTTGTGATGCTTGGATTGTACGCAGGCTTGCGGCGGGAAGAAATCCTCGCCCTGAAATGGGATTCGGTCTATCTTGATGGAAACTTTCCTTATTTAACAGTGCGGAGAGCATGGCATACAGAAAACAACAGGCCGGTGATTCTGGAAGAATTAAAAACGAAGGCTGCCGAGCGAAATATTCCACTGCCGACCTGTTTGGCTGAGTGCCTGAAAGAGACAAAGGAAAATTCGACTTCGGAGTATGTGGTGCCGAACCGGGACGGCGATCCGCTGTCCTATACGCAGTTTAAGCGGCTGTGGCAGTATGTTGTCACCAGAACAGTCAAGGAACGGTCCTACTACCGATATGAGGATGGAAAGCGGGTAAAGCATACGGTCACACCTGTTCTTGGAGAAAAGGCGGCGCATAACGGTAATGTTGTTTACAGCCTGGACTTTGAAGTAACACCGCATCAGTTGCGACACACCTACATCACGAATCTGATTCATTCGTCGGTAGACCCCAAAACGGTGCAATACCTGGCAGGCCATGAAAGCAGCAAAATTACCATGGACATTTACGCAAAGGTCAAATACAACAGGCCGGATGAGCTGGTCAGAACGATGGGTAACGCATTTTCGCAATGGGATTCAGTGTGAGCATAAAATAACAAACGCGAAAACGAAGCAGGAGCGAGGCAAGGATGTCTCGCTCTTTGCTTTACATAGGCCGTATCTTTGATTAAGTCTGTACTTTCTGATAAAAAGAGAGTGTAGATACGGAAACTGCACGTTATCAGGAAAGGAAGGTCAAAGATGGCGAAAATGAAAACAGAGGTTCCGCAGTACGGAACCATTATGCAAAAAGGAATCCAGTATTACAGAACCCGGATCATGGACGCAGATGGCAAGCAGGTGAGTTTGTATGCTGCTACTTGCGAAGAATTATATGAGAAGCAATTAGAAGCGCGGCGACAGGTGGAGGAGATCATCTTTCGTCGGCAGCATCCGACAGTGGCCGAGTATTGTCAGAAGTGGCTGCTGATGCAGTCGGCAAAGGTATCTGCTTCTACATTGAGAGGATATACTGCTGACATGAAGAACTATATCATTAAGCCTTTGGGTGAGATGTATATGGAAGAAGTGACCGCAGATGATATTCGGCTGGCGCTTGTACCGCTGTCAAAAAAATCGGAGGGGTTATACAGCACAGTAAATATGCTTCTCAAGTGTATTTTCTACTCGGCAGAGCGCAGCCAGATACTTGAGCATAACCCCTGTGTAGGAATATCGGGAAAGGGCGGAAAGCCAGCGAAAAAGAGGGAGGCATTGACAGATCAGCAGGTAGAAGTGCTTCTGGATACGGTCAGGGAGCTTCCTCCCTACTTGTTCATTATGCTTGGGTTATATTCCGGTCTGCGCCGGGAAGAAATCCTTGCGCTGCAATGGGACTGTGTATTCCTGGACGAGTCTACTCCCTATATCTCGGTAAGGCGAGCATGGCGCACGGAACATAACAGACCCGTGATTTCCACTGTTCTAAAGACCAAGGCGGCTAAAAGGGATATTCCGATTCCCAAGTGCTTGGTGGACTGCCTGCGTGAAGCCAAAACAGCATCAAAGTCGGACTATGTGATTTCGGATAGCGAAGGACAGCCGTTAGCTGCATCGCAATTTCAAAGGGTATGGCAGTATGTAGTTGTTCGGTCTACCAAGCCGCGCAACTACTATAAGTATGTGAATGGGCAGAGCATCAAGTACACGGTTACACCAACGCTGGGCATGACACAGAGGAATCAACCCAAAATCAAATATACGCTGGATTTTGATGTGACCCCACACCAGCTCCGGCACACATACATCACGAACCTGCTTTATGCCGGAGTTGATCCCAAGACGGTTCAGTATCTTGCAGGACATGAAAACAGCAAAACAACTATGGACATCTATGCTAAGGTCAAGTATAATAAGCCAGAGGAGTTGTTCAGTGTAGTAAACGGTGCTTTTCATCAGAACGCTGCTGATTGAAAAACAGCCATTTTCCGTGGTTACCACATAGGATAACTGAACAGCGAAAAGTCCGGAAAAGCCCGAAATACCAAGGAAAAACGGCTCAAAAACGAGCGCAGTACGGCTTAAAAGCAGCTCGTCGTGCTCCACAGTTCTCAAAGAGATAATTACAAAAAGAATTTTTCTCCCGGAAGTTTTTTGCTTCCGGGATTTTTCAAACAAATCTTAGATCACTTCTTAAATTTCGCTGGCAGAAACACTACTGCTACAACCCCATAGATTAGAAATTAATTTGTAACCGTATCGATCTGGAAGAAGGTACGGTTCCATTATAAAGAGTCAATTTATAGCCGTATCGATTTGGGAGAAGGTACGGTTCCATTACAAAGAGTCAATTTGTAACCGTATCGATTTGGAAGAAGGTACGGTTCCATTACAAAGAGTCAATTTGTAACCGTATCGATTTGGGAGAAGGTACGGTTCCATTATAAAGAGTCAATTTATAGCCGTATCGATTTGGAAGAAGGTACGGTTCTATTACAAAGAGTCAATTTATAGCCGTATCGATTTGGAAGAAAGTGCAGTTCTATTTACAAGAAATATGGAAAGGGGTAATTTATGGCTAGTCTTAGAGAAATGTTATTGCAAGAACAAAATAGATTGGAGAAAATTCTTCAAAAAACTGCGAAACGATTAAAGGATGCTCCTCAAGGGACTTTGCGTTTATCAAGTAGTAAGAAATGGGTTCAATATTATCATTGTATGCCAGGTGGAAAGAAAAATGGAGAATATATTCCAAAAACGAATGACAAATTAATTTGTCAACTTGCACAGAAATGTTATGATGAAAAGGTATTAAAACTAGCTAAGAAAAGATTGCTGCAAATAAAACGAATAACAAGAGATTATGAGGATGACGAAATTGAAAAAATTTTCTTGAGTGAACATATGGAAAGGCAAAAACTGATTCAGCCAATTGAACCAATATGGGAGCAGCAATTAGAAGAATGGATATTGGAAAATTATAAAGGTAAGGAATTTCAAGAAGACATACCAGTAATCTTAACAGATCGAGGTGAACGGGTGCGATCAAAATCTGAAAAAATCCTAGCAGATTATTTTCATCGTAATGGAATTCCGTACAAATATGAACATCCGTTGTATTTGAATGGGTTTGGCACAATTTATCCAGATTTTACGTTCCTTTCGAAAAAGACAAAACAAGAAATTTACTGGGAACATAATGGTATGATGGATAATCCCACCTATGGGCAGAATGCAGTCAGAAAAATAAAAGCATATGAAGAAAATAATCTTTATCCTGGGGAACGATTAATCCTGACATTTGAGACAGCAAAAAGTGTTTTAGATACAAGATTGGTAGAGAAACTGGTTCATAAATATTTATTATAAGATAATAGTCTAATTTGTTCTTATCATCTTTATCCAGAAATATCATCGACTGGATATGCCATATTATCCTTCCTATTCTGGAAATTGGTAATATAATATGGAATGATGTTTTTATACAAGCATAAAACGTTAGTAAGTATTAGGTATAATATTAAATTGAATTTTAAATTATAATCATATATAATATGGTTAATAAATTTTGCAGAGGCAAGCGCTCGAAAATTAAAAAGATTGCAGGAGTTAAGAAATCTTAAGAGAGGTTAACCAATGATTTATGAAATGAATCAGTATGAAAAATTGAAAGAGCTTTTTGGAGGCTGGCAGGAGACATTGATTTGGTCTTGTTTTCAAAATGTGATGAGATGTATGTTTGCAAATGATAAGAATGAGCCAACTGCGGCGATGGCAATGTTGGGAGATTTCTGTTTTTTGGCAGGAGAACCAGATGAGGAGTTGATATTGTATAAGCCAGAGTATTGCAAAAAGGAATTTATTATTATGATTCCGCAAAACGATGCATGGGCGAGATCAATAGAAACTTGTTATAAAGAGAAAGCAAAAGCAGTTGTACGGTATGCATTTAAAAAGGAGCCGAGTATATTTGATGAGAATGTGCTGCAAAGTTTTGTAGCGGCTCTTCCAAACGATTATACACTTAGAGCAATGGATGAAGAGTTGTTTTATCGTTGCAAAGAAATGGAATGGTGTAGAGATTGGGTATCTCAATATCCTGATTATCAAACATATCAGCGATATGGGATTGGGATAATTATTTTAAAAGGTCGAGAAATTCTTTCGGGTGCTTCTTCCTATTCCAGCTATTTAGGAGGGATTGAAATTCAGGTTGACACGAGAGAAGATTATCGCAGGAAAGGTCTTGCCCAGATTTGTAGTGCGAAACTGATCTTAGAATGTTTAAAGCGTGGATGGTATCCAAGCTGGGATGCACAAAACAAATGGTCTGCCAATTTAGCAAAAAAACTAGGGTATCATTATAGTCATACCTATTTTGCATATGAGATAATCGGGTATTAGGAAATTTTTCTTTTTAAGGAGGGAGTATTTGGATGCATCTAAAAAATATATTAATTGTAGTAACTGATATTGAGAAATCCAAGCGATTCTATCAGGAACTATTTGGTTTGATGGTTGCAGTAGATTTTGGAGAAAATGTGATTTTAACGGAAGGATTGGTATTGCAAGAAAAGAAGGCTTGGGAAGAGTTAATTGGAAGAGAAGTAAAGACAGCTGCGAATAATGCAGAATTGTATTTTGAGGAAAATGATATGGATGGATTAATAAAAAAGCTGGAATCTAGCAGATTTCCGATCAATTATGTAAATCCACCTACGGAACAGGAACGGCGAGTAATACGAATCTATGATCCAGATGGACACATCATTGAAATTGCTGAAACATTAGAATGTGTTGCACGAAAATACCTCATGTCTGGTATGACGGTTTTTGAGACAGCAAAGAAGATGCGGCTTCCAATGGATGTAATAAAAGAAATAGAAGTAGGACTGCAAGAATCATTAAAAAATTTGGAATAGAGGTTATTATGGAAATTATACTAGAAAAAGTTGAAATAAGTCAGAAAGATATCTTGTTTCGATTGCTTCAATATTCTTTATTTGAAGAAAGCTTAAATGATCAAAATGAAATGAATAACGAAGCTATTTTTGAATATGAATGGTTTGAAAATTATTTCATGGACACTGAGAGAGAGGCTTATTTTATAAGAGAGAAGCGGACAAATAAATTATTGGGATTTGCCATGATAAATACATATGTACAAAGAGTTAATTCAGGTCATAGTATTGCTGAATTTATGGTAATTCCTAAGTACAGAAGAAATCGGGTTGGTAAAAATGCTGCAATTCAATGTTTTGAAAAACATAAAGGAAATTGGGAAATTTCTCCATCCTATGGCAGTGAACAGGCATATCAGTTTTGGGAAAATGTAGTCAGGGAATATACAGATGGAAATTACCATTTGGATCAGGATGTTTTTGTATTTTGTAGGTTAGAGAAACCAAATAGATACATTTAAGTTAAAAATTTCTGTTTGTTAGTGTTTCATACCAAGGTTAATTCATTGGTAAATAAAAATTTTATCCTAAAAGGAATATTGTATTAATTATTATGTTGGGATTTACAATGGTTGCCATCTATATAGTTGGAAAAAAATATGAATAAATTAAGATTAAGCAGTTGGTCGAAAGATGGACTGCTTTTTGAAATGTATTAAAACACTGTAACCTTTGTTAAGAGGTCGTAATTTCTTGAAGTTCAAATTAGGTCAGTTTACAAAGAACTACACGCATGCCGTTGCCCTCCCTGAGGGCAACGGCATTAAGCAGGTCTTTGCTATTTTTCCGATAAATTAATCATCGTAGTCTTTTTCAATATCAATAAAATGGATATACACGCTACAGACTTTATCTTCTGCGTCATAGCCGAAATAACAGGGATAGACTCCATCCCCCCAGCCAGAAGCGAAGATGAGGATATTACAGTCCGTACCTGGCACCGTCCAATTGAGCCAGTCTCCTCCATCCCTCTGATATTTGGGATTGGTTTTGAAGTTTTCCTCCAGCAGGTCGCAGAACAGGTCGTTATAGGGGTCGATGCCCTCTTCTTCGCTCTCCCGCTGTGTCCAATACTTCTTGAATACCTCTTGGGTCTTGATGTCTGCGATACAGCCCATGCCAGCGTCCACGAAAAATCCGAAAAATTCGTCTTCTTTAATTTCCTCGTCCAAGTCCTCGTTCCCGACCATTCCCATCTCATACCGAATCGGCTTCTTGTTGCTGATGGACACCTTCACGCAGGCGTAGCGATCTCCGTAGTTCTCGTTGGGCACCACGCAGATAGTCACTGGGTAAGTTCCAGCGGGTACCGTCTGAATGTAGGGAAGTGCCTCCTCCAACTCTATCAGCGGATCACAGGCCAGAATGGTTCCTGTGGGGAAATGGACGGTGCCGATGTCCAGTGTGTCCACATCTGCATTGCCGATTTTCTTCTCTGTGAAATAGGCGTCTAAGTCGATTTTGCAAACTAGATTTTTCTTTACTGTTTCATATTTCTCCAACCATTCTTTTGTCGGCATAGATCTCCTCCTTTCGATTTACTCAACACTGTATCAATTCCGATTTATTGCTCTGTTTTTTCCATTTTACCACAATTCCGAGAGCATGAAAATATCTTTTTTTCCAGGCTGATTTCCTACCTTTCGGATATACGGCACAGGGAATTAAAAAAGTGTAGACTTGGGGGAGTTCATCGATAAACAGCAACAGTATTAGCTAATCTTTGAATTATTAACAATTTCCATCTTCAGTCCATGCCTCTTAACTTTTACGCTATATTTTAACTCATATGAGGGTAGTCCATTGATAATGGCGCTTTGTATTTCAGCAATTTCTTTTGTGATGTGTTCTTTATCAGCATACCACCCTAAAAAAGTAGTTGGTTGAAAGAATATCCATCACTAACAGCAAACAAAGCATATTGTGGTGAATTTTTTCTGCCCTTTATTTTTCCTGTAGATTGAACTTTATAGCAAGTGACTAATACATCTTCATATGGAGAAGTGATTATAATTTTTCCAGTTACTTGTCTATCATTTTCTTGTACAATTTCCGTAGACATTAAGCTATCCAAAGAAATATTTAATTTATTGGAAAGTAATAATAATTTTTCTACTTCTGGAAAACCTACACCCGTTTCCCTTAATTAAAGATATTGTTGGGTAAAAAAGAAAGGTCAGTCGATTTTGCCGATGAAGCGGTAGTAGATTTCTACTTCCTGCTCACGGCTTCCGTCCTCGCCCTTGACAGCTTCGTGGACGGTTATTTTTTCAATTAGAGTGTTCAGAAGTTCGGCGGTCAGCTCCACAGGGTTGACATACTGTTTCATTAGGGCAATCCACTTTTCAGCATCCGCTGCGGTCTGTACGGCGGCTTCCATCGTTTCGTGAAGCTGTCTTATTTTTGTTTCAAGTTCCTTTTGCTCGTTCTGGTACTTCTCGGACAGCATATTGAAGTTATACTCGGTTATGCGTCCGGCAGACCAGTCCTCATACATTTTAGCAAACAGCCCGTCAACCTCGGCTTTACGCTTCTCTGCCTTTTTCAGCTCCGCAGCCTGCTTTTTCTTCGCAGAGTTTCTTTCCCTGTCGCTGGCATTGAGTAGCCGTTTCAGCAGCTTGTCCTCGTCTTTCTGTACCATCATAGACCAGTATTGCAGTCTTGCAAGCACATAGGCATACAGTACATCATAGCGGATATAGTGCATGGAACACTGGCGTAATCCCTGTCCGTACTTACTGCAATGGTAGTGTGCATAGGGATTTTTGTTCTGGCTGTTTACACCATAAGCCAATGACCATCCGCAGTCCGCACATTTTACCAGCCCGGAAAATATCTGCGTTGTGCCATTCTTCTGTCGTCTGCGTCTGCTTGCAATCAGCTCCTGAACTTTTTGGAACACTTCTTCGGAAATGATGGCTTCGTGGGTATTTTCCACACGATACCATTCTTCCTGCGGCTTCCGCACCTTTTTCTTGTTCTTGAATGAAATGTTGCTCTGCTTGTTGTGAACGCTGTGACCGATGTAGGTTTCCTCTTTCAAAATGCTCTTGACCTGTGCTATCGTCCACGCATAGGCTTTTTCTGCGGGCGCACCGGCGTAGATATTGGCGAAAGTCCCATATCTTTCATAGTTCAGCCAGCCGGGGGTAGGTACTTTTTCTTCCACCAGAATCCGTGTAATGCTGGCGGCACCCCTCCCGTGTACGGCAAGGTCAAAAATCTTCTCTACAATCCAGCGTGTTTCCGGGTCGATCAGAAGATGACCTTTTTTGTCCGGGTCTTTTACATAGCCCAGCGGTGCATAGGCTCCATAGTGTGCGCCATTGGCAAATCTTGTGTGCATGGCAGCCTTGACCTTTTTGCTGGTCTGTCGGGCGTGCATTTCATTCAGGATGTTTAAGAACGGGGCAAGCTCGCTTTCTCCGTTGATGGTGTCCACATTGTCATTGATGGCAATGTAGCGTACTCCCTTGCTGGGGAAATAGATTTCCGTGTACTGACCGGTCAGGATATAGTTTCTTCCCAGACGGGATAAGTCCTTTGTGACAACGCAGTTGATTTTCCCGTCCTCGATGTCATCAATCATCCTTTGGAAACTTGGACGCTCGAAATTTGTCCCGCTCCATCCGTCGTCAATATACTCGTCTACAACGGTCAGCCCATGCTCTGCGGCATACTGCCTAAGCATCATGCGCTGGGTCTGGATACTGCCGCTTTCCCCCTGTAATTCATCGTCACGGCTCAATCTCAAATATAGTGCAGTGTTATAAATCGTTGTATTGTATGGTTGTTTCACGGTTAAAAATCCTCCTTCTAAAAGAAACAACCCACGCTTATACAATACTCGCTGGTACAAGTATATCATAAGCGTGGGCTGATTGACAGTCGTTATTCCGTATTTTTTCAGGAAGCGGCGGCAGCGTGCTGGATCACATCTTCCAGCAGGCTGTCAAGCGGCTTCCCATCCTGTGCGAAATGCTCCGATACCTTGATACGGACTTTCCCCATGACAAAATACTGGGTGCCGTCTTTTTCGGTAAGCAGGGTGCCGCTGTTTTTGTTATTGCTCTCGTTTTTGCTTTTTGCCATAGGCAGTTACCTCCATAAATGAAATATGCCCGACAAGGGAATGTCAGGCAGGTGTACAGCCGCAGACTGTCTCCGTGTCAACCAAACCGTGTCAACCGGCAGAAAAGACTTTGAAAACAATCCATAGGCGCTCTATTATTACTTTTTACTTTTTCTTTGATTTCTTGGTTGACATGGTTGACAAAGGAGAGAAATGCCCCAAATATCAGGCTTTTCCCCGTCAACCGGCTGTCAACCAAAGCGTCAACCAAACTGTCAACCGGTGGCTTTTCAGAATGGCAGTTCCATTTGCCGGGCTTCTTCTTCCGTGATTTCCTGAAAACCGCCCCCCTCCGGCGGAGCTTGGTTGACACGCTCCCAGCCTTTTTGAGAACCGTATTTCTTATACCGCTTCGGGCTTTTGTAGGCTACCCAGCCCTGTATGATGCCGCCCGCAATGCCGGTATTCATAATCTCGCAGATTGCCCGTGTCTCCCAGTCTGCCGGGGAATTTAAGTTCCCCAGTGCTTCCTCATAAAGCTGCTTGGAGCATACCCTGTCGCCGGTGTAGTCCTCCAAATAGGCGTAGATCATGCCAGCTTGTGTGTCTTCCTGCATAAAGTCCTGCTGGTGGGCGTTCAGGTATCGGTTCATTTCCATACTGAATGACAGCTTATACTTCCCACTGCGGTAAACCGTCATGGCTTCCGCCCACATCTGTTCGATATACGCCCTCGCCGCCGCTTCATCATCCAGTATGTGAACCTCCGCCCGTTCCGGGTACACCGTCACGGGGAGAAAGCGCCGGTTGCCGGTGCGGTCACGGGGTAAAAAGTCCTGCCGGTTGGTCGTCCCTCCGAATACACATTGCCGCAGCCGGTCTGCCGGGTGTGTCTCATACGGCACCTTGTAGGTTTCTTTCTGGCGGCTTAAGAATGACTTGATTTCCTCAATACTCTTGGCGTTGGCTGTGGCAATCATCTCCGACATCTCGATAATCCAATGCCCTTGCAGCTTGCGGTACACATTTTCATCGTCCAGCTTCTTCAAATCGTCTGAAAACCATTCGTCCCTGCCTGCCAGTAGCCGGAAAAAGGTAGATTTCCCGGCTCCCTGACCACCAACCAGACAGAGCATGACCTCAAACTTGCTCCCCGGTCTGAATACCCGCCGGATGGCTCCCATCAGGAACAGTTTCAAGGCTTCATAGGTGTATTCGTCCGTATCGGCTCCCAGAAAGTGATGCAGGGCGTAACGGATGCGCTCTGTGCCGTCCCATTGCAGACTGTTCAGGTAATCCCTGACTGGATGGTAGCGGTTTTCATTGGCAACAATCTTGATGGCGCTCTGCACCTTTTTCTCGCTGGTAAGCCCGTAATTTTCTTCCAGATACAAAAGCAGGTAGTTCATGTCCATGTCGGTCAGCGTGGTACTGGTGCGCTCCCAGCCCAGCGGCTTCACAATGTCAATCTGCTCCGTCAAAAGGTTCAGGCGCAGCGCCCCGCGAAACAGAGGGTCACGCTGGAACACCGTCAGGCAGTTTCGGATGCTGTTCTTCACGCCGCCTTTCTGCGTCCCCTCTAATGTTTCCCGGATTTCTGCCGGTGTCTGCGCCGGTTCCATTGTGTCCATCGTCCTTTTGACCGCTTCCTGCGTTTCCGGCGGCAAGCTCTGAAATTCGCTGTTCAAGCCGCAACACCTCCTTTCCCTGTGCGGCGATCAATGCCGCTTTTTCTTCTATTTCTCCGTATAACAAAATATCCAAAAGGTATTCTGTGTAGCTTATCCTCTGCAACGCTTCCACAAAAAGAGGATGCCAGATGGCATCCTGCGGCTGTGGGGCGTGTGCTGTTTTCCAATGCTCCAGCAGGCGCAGATAATCGCATAGCATCCGTAAACAATACCGTTCCGTTTCCTGAAATCTCTGCTCCGCTGATTTTTGTCGGGGCTGTGACCTGTTGTGACGCTTCCTATCTGGCGACGCATTGCCGGATTTCTCATAGGAAACGCCGAAGTCCTCCGCAAGCCTGACCGCAGCTTCCCGTTTCCCCAATCCATACAGCAAAGCGGCAAAGTCGATCACATCCCCGGAAGCCCCGCAACCGAAGCAGTAAAAGCGGCTGTCCACTTTCATGCTGGGCGTGCGGTCATTGTGGAATGGACAGCAGACCATGCCATTTCTCCCCACCCGGATTCCATAGAATGAAGCAGCCTGCCGGGTGGTAACAGACTGTTTCACCGCTTCAAATACATTCAAATGCTCCCTCCATAAAAATACCGGTAGCGGTAAAGCTGCCGGTTATATCATAGCTCCATCTCATGTTTCTTTCTCTGTACTTCCTGTGGCTGCTCCCTCCGGCGCAGTGCGGTATCTACGGCGTTCTGCACCTGCCGCAGCCGTATGACTTCCTCCCGGAGTGGCTTGTGCTGCGGAGACAGTTCGGCATACTCTGTTTTTAACTGTGCATATTCCTGTTTCCATGCTTTCAGGGCAATGGGTTTTCCGTCCAGTTTTTCTTTCAGAATACGGCGGGCGGCATAAAACAGCCGTAACTCCGCATCGTGGGATGTTTCAAATTTCTCCCTCTGTTTCTTAAACTTGATATTGTTCAATTCCGTATGGACAGGTTTTAGCCGCTGGTAATTCTCGCCCTCCCGTATCAATTCCTGCAATTCCTTTATCCGGGCAGATTTCTTTTTCATGGAGCCGCTTAATGCTTCAAATTCTTCACTGACAGAGGAAAGACGCTCCTGCAAATCCTCTAATGTGAGCAGCTTGTTTTCCGTCAGATAATTGACGGCTTCGGCAAACTGCTTTAAGTTTCCGGTTCTGGCTTTATTGCTCCATGCCCCTGCGTTGCGCTGGTTGTAATAAGCGATCAGCAGGTCGGCAAGGCTCGGTGTCTGCGGTTTGGAAAGTTCTTCTTTTACCTCTGCCATCCAGACAAACAGGGCTTTGATCTTCTTCCTCACATCCTGCATGAGCCGGTTGGTGGCTTTAATCCAGCGGTTCAGTTCCCCTTTCTCGGTGCGGATGCCCTTTGCTTCCATCTGCCGGACATTAGCTCCCTCGTGGACAGTAGGTATCAGGTCAAGCCCCTGCCGCACATAGGAACGGTGGTCGATACGCACATCCAGCCCTTTTTCCTCAAATTTTGTATTAACGGCAGCCGCCCACTGCTCCCGCCAGTGTTCCAGCGTTTCCGGCTCATGCCAGTCTGTTGTATGGACAGCGTTAAACATATAATCGCCGTTTTTATCCCGGATTCGGTTTCCATCTTCATCAAGAAGATATTCCCGCCGCTGTTTTTGTCCCCATGTGCCATCCGGGTTCAAAGGGCGCATTGTTGTCATCACATGGAAATGCGGGTTTGGGATACCGCCGTCCTCTTTCTCCGGGCTGTGAAAAGCGAGGTCAGCAATCATGCCTTTTGCCACAAACTGCTCCTGCACGAACTTCCTCGCCAGCTCCATGTTTTCTTCCAGCGTCAATTCATTCTGCATGGCAATATCAAAGGAATAGGCAAGCTGGGCTTTGGGATGTTTCTCGCAGCTCTCCACAGCATTCCAGAGGGTTGCCCGGTCAAGATATACTTCCGGTGCATGGGGCGGCAGCATGATTTCCGAAGCGATCACGCCGCCCTTTTTTGTGTAGTCGCTGACCTCTCCATAGTAGTTACTGTAAAGACGCTCCCCAGCTCGGTAGGCTGCGCTGGCAATGGCACTCTGACCGGCGCTACGCTTTATCTGTGCGATTGAAAAATGATAAAGTGCTATCCTTAGTCACCGCCTTTCTTCTGCCCGGAAATACGGGCGTGGTTCTCTGCGGCAAATCGGATGAAATGCTCCGCCTGTGGCAGATTCAAAATGCTTTCCATTAGGGAATAAAATTCCGTTTCGGTCAGCTCCTTTGTCTGCGGCGCAATGCTCTCAATGGCTGCCCCGTGAGTAATCAGCCGGTGCGTCCTCTGTTTCCGGGAACCGCTTTCCAGATACGCCTGCCGGTTTTTCAAACGCTGCATTTTCCGTTTTTCCCGTTCCAGCAGGACAGTGGTTTTTTCATATTCCTGCTTTAACTGTTCCAAAGATTTTTCCATGTTCTCACATCCTTTACTGATAAGATAAAGAAAGACCATCCGCAGACAGTCTGTGTGTCAGTGCTTCTATAAAACCCGATGAAAAGGGAAAACCGCAGAGCGGATTTCTCTTTGCGGCGGGTACACAGGGGATAGCCGCTTTAGCGGCGCAAGGGGGTGTAGCCACCTTGTCGGAGCGAAGCGAACGCAGACCTCGGATTGCTGATTTTATCAGCGGCAGAGGTAAGCTCCGCAGGACGCACGATACATGGTCTTTAGACTATGTATAGAAGTGCGCCCTTAGTTCCTAAGGGATTTTGCCGTTTCCGGCAGTTTTGTCCTTTTTCTTGGAACGCTTGGAAAGATACTTCGGGCAGTCAACCACAACCGCCCGGAAGCTCTGTTTACATTCGTGCTGGCATTTCCGGCACAGTTCGTTGTAAGTGATACGGCTGCGGTCATTTAAGAAGAAAGACCATTCCAGCCGTCGCTTGTTGCTCATTCTTGCCATAACCGGCTCCTTTCTCCGTTTCTATCTGATGTACGCAGATAGGCTGTTTTGGTGTAGCGTTTCGGTATCATTTTTAAGGTTTTTTCCCTCTGTATGCCCCTTTGGAAAGTGCGGCAGTATTGCAGTCAGGGAATGATACCTCACGCTTTTTTGTCGCTTCTCGGTACGGTTTCGGAGCCTTTTGCCATCCATTCAAAGAAAGCAATTTTGCTGACTTTGATAAGCCTGCCCCTGCGGAACGCCGGAAAGCCGGGGGTGTGTACCAGCTCATAGGCGCTCGCTCTTGAAATTCCCATAATCCGCTGGATGTCCGCCACATCCAGAACCAGCGGTAAATCCTCGTAGCTGTTCAATCTCTTTTTATCGTTCATTCTGTTCCTCCCATAAATCAAATAGGTTAAAATGCTTCCTGCTGCCGTTCTCCCCAAAAGCCGTTTTCCTGCCCCATTCCTGCGGTGTTTCCCTGCATTGGTGCGCCGGATGCGTCACTTCTCCTGCCGGTCATATCCCTTTTGGACGGTCATTCACTTGCCAAGGTATTGTGTGGCACGAAATTACCAACTGAAATCATCATAGCGGATTATCCTTGACAAAACAATGCTTTTGCGATACCATGAGTGTAATGGATATAACTAAATTATATAATTACCATAAACAAAGGCAGGGGATAGGGATGGAGAATCAGTTTATACGGCATGAGCCATGTTTTGAGAGGATTTTGTTTGTCCTGACGCTGGACAGGAAGAAAATGAAAGAGCGGATTTTGATTGGGGAAGAACAGCAGATCCGCTTCCTGCTGAACGGGAGCCAAAACGCAGAGGTGCTTTGTGATATGACACGCCCGCTGGGAACTTTTTTGATAAACTTTGAGCGTGACACGGACAGGGACTGGAACTTATACGGGCTTTCTCCACTGCGGCAAGCCCTCCACTCCAACCGATGGAAACAGCCGGAGCTGGAGCAGGCGGCAAGCGAATTTCTTTGGGAGAAATATCTTAGCAACGACCCTCTGAAAATGTATGTGGCGTTCCGTATCTGGAACAGCTATCTGCTTGCCAGAGAACCCCGTGACCGTAACGCTGCCTGTGACCGCTTCATGGATAAAATGAGCAGCCTGACCGGGGTATTCCATAACGAACCCATGAGCTTTGACAGGGAGACAGGAAAACCGAAACATTTTCAAGCGGGCAGCCTTTATTTCAAAGGCGCACCGTCAGAAGATACCCGGCTTGACCTCTGGTTCCCGGACAACCGGCACACAGAAGAATGTGTGTCTGCCTATGCGTCCCTCTACCCGTTGATTACCTATTATCTGAACAGGCTGAATGACTGGGGGCTTTGCTTCCGGCAGTGCAAGGTCTGTGGGAAATATTTTCTGGCAAAGAGCCAGCGGTATGAGCTGTGCAGCGACAAGTGCCGCAAAGCACAGGCGCTTCAAAACAAGCGGGAATTTGACGAAAGGGCAAGAGAAAATAACTATGACCTGCTTTATAAAAATGAATGCCAGAACTGGCGCAATAAAATAAACCGGGTAAAAAATACCGCAGGCTTTCCGGCTGACCGTCTGGAAAAAATACAGGCTGCCTTTTCCGACTTTAAGAAAGAAGCCTTACAGAGAAAAAAGGCTGTAAAAACAGGAACAGCCAGCCCGAAAGAATTTACGGACTGGCTGTATCAGCAGAGTAATGTAATTGTGGAACTGACTGAATACTAATTTTTTCTCGTTGTGAGGTTTCTGTGACATTTTGCTGATACTATAAAAAGAAAAAGGATGTGATACTATGCGAATACTGGTTGTTGAAGATGACCAGCTTTTGAATAAGACATTAAGCTATAATCTGTCGGCTGTCGGATATTCCGTGGATGGAGCTATGTCAAAGGCTGTTGCCATAAGATTTCTTGAAAAACAGGACTATGATTTAATCGTTTTGGATGTCAATCTGCCGGATGGGAACGGATTTGATATATGCCGCGAGGTAAAAGAACGCCGTCCCGATACCGCCGTGATTTTTCTAACCGCAAATGATATGGAAAGCGATATGCTGAAAGGATTTGAATTGGGCGCAGATGATTATGTAACAAAGCCCTTTCCTATCAGCGTGTTCCAAAAGAAAGTATCTGCTTTACTGAACCGCATTTCAGCACAATCCGGCGGAGATTTCTACGATGATGGGAATTTGTATATCAATTTTTCCGAATTATCAGCGTGTCTTGCAGGACAGCCGATTACCCTTACATCATTGGAATATCGTTTACTAAAAGTGCTGACAAGAAATTCTCAAACTGTCCTGACCCGGCAGGTATTGCTTGAAAAGCTGTGGGATGCAGATGAAAATTATGTGGATGAACACGCACTTACCACAACGATCAGCCGCATCCGCAGTAAAATTGAAACGAACCGGCATTCCTACATCAAAACCGTTTACGGTATGGGCTATATGTGGATTGGAGGAGCGCAAAAATGATTTCAAAAAAACTCTCCTTAAATAAAGTCTGCATAATACTGGCAACTACCATTTTACTTTTATCCGTGGTCATGTTTTCGGTTCTATATATCCTGACAAAAGAAATGTCTGTGGTATTTTGTAGCATGGCGTTCTGTCTGCTTTTTCTGCTTTGTGTTACTGTTTTTGTGATACTGATACGGCGAAAGCTGACTCTGTTTTCTGAAATACTTTGCTGCACCTTAGACGAAATGATGAATGGAAAAATAGATATATCACAGGTTGCCGAAGAAGAAAACCTATTTTACAAAATCAATCATCGGCTGGTGCGTCTTTATGAGGTTATGCAGGAAAGCAAAAACAGCGTTGCCAGTGAACGAGCTGACTTACAGGAATTGATTTCCGATATTTCTCATCAGGTAAAGACACCGATAGCAAACTTAAAAATGGTAAATGCCACCTTATTAGAACAAGAAGTGCCATCGGATAAACAGCGGGAATTTCTGCTTGCCAGTGGCACACAGCTTGATAAACTGGATTTCTTAATGCAGGCTATGATAAAAACATCCCGGCTTGAAACGGGTGTTATCTCACTTGAAAAGAAACAGCAACCCATCTATGATACTCTTGCTATGGCTCTGGGTGGTATCTTTCTGAACGCTGAAAGGAAGCACATACAAGTTGAAGTAAACTGCCCGGAAACATTGGTTGTTTCCCATGACCGCAAATGGACAGCAGAAGCCTTATTTAACATATTGGATAATGCAGTTAAATACACGCCGGAGTACGGTTCTATTCGTGTTTGCGTTGAAAGCTGGGAAATGCACCTGAAAGTCAGCATTACCGATACCGGCAAAGGTATTCCCGAAAACCAGCAAGGAGCAATTTTTAGGCGTTTTTATCGGGAAGAAAATGTCCACGATATAGAGGGAATCGGCATTGGGCTGTATCTCGCAAGGGAAATTATTAGCTTACAGAACGGTTATATACAAGTAACTTCTCAAGTAGGAACAGGCTCAACATTCTCCGTTTTTCTTCCCCATGAATAACCTGTTTTTTTGAAATGTCACAGGATTGTGACATTTCAGGGCAATTTATTATGTCGGCTGTGACATTTCTGTGAGGATTGCCCTTTATAATGAAGCCATCACAAGAAAGGATGGTGTTCTCTATGAGCATTTTAGAAACAAAAAACTTGAAAAAATACTATGGCACCGAGCCGAATATCACAAAAGCTCTGGATGGTGTAACTCTCACTGTCGAACAGGGAGAATTTGTTGCCATTGTGGGAACTTCCGGCAGCGGAAAATCCACATTGCTCAATATGATGGGGGGCTTGGATGTTCCCACTTCCGGTAATGTAAAGGTCAAAGGAAAAGATTTGTCAGGGCTGAACGATGAACAGCTTACGATTTTCCGCAGACGCAATATCGGTTTTATTTTCCAGAACTATAACCTTGTTCCCGTTCTCAATGTATATGAAAACATTGTTTTGCCCGTAGAATTGGATGGCGATACAGTAGATAAAAATTTTATGGACGAAGTTGTGCAAATGCTGGCACTCGGCGATAAGCTGCAAAATATGCCGAACAACTTATCCGGCGGTCAGCAACAGCGTGTAGCGATTGCTCGCGCCCTTGTCTCAAAGCCTGCCATTATATTAGCCGATGAACCAACGGGCAATCTTGACAGTAAAACAAGCAGCGATGTATTGGGACTGTTGAAAGTAACAAGCCAGAAATTTCATCAAACGATTGTGATGATTACCCACAATAGCGAGATCGCCCAGCTTGCAGACCGTATTGTCCGCATTGAGGACGGGAAAATTGTAGAATAAGGGGGCAAAAACTATGAATGATATTTTATTTGGAAATAGCAATCGCCCTGTTATCAAAAAATTATCCAACCGTTATTTCAAAGCAGGAAAGAGTAGAAATATCATTGCAATTATTGCAATCGCTCTAACTACTATACTCTTTACAACCATTTTTACATTAGGCTCTGGTTTGATAGATACCGTTCACGACCAAAATATCAGAAAACAAGGTGGCGACGGTCAAGCGGTTTTGAATTATATAAGCGATGAGGTTTTTGATAATATAAAAGGCAATGAGATGATTGAACAGATTGCCTATACAAAGGCAGTGTCTTATCATATCAATAATCCCGGACTGGAAAAATGGCGTGCTGATATGTGGTTTATGGACGATACTGCTTTGAAGTTTGCACGGTATGAGCCAACAACGGGACACCGTCCTGAAGCAGAGAATGAAATTATGGCTGATACCAAAACGCTGGATGCACTTGGTATTCCTGCTGAAATCGGAGCAACCGTAACTTTGGACTATCAAATTAAAGGAATTTCATATTCAAAGGATTTTGTACTATGCGGATTTTGGGAAACAGACAGCCTAAGTAATATTGGACGACTTATTGTTTCTAAAGCCTTTGTTGACAATAATTCTGAACTTTTAACATACACCTATCCCGAAGATAATGACTATTCCGGCGTAGTCGCCGCTTATGTTATGTTTCAGGGAAACGGAGCTATCGAATCAAAATTACATCAGCTTCTTGCTGAAACGGGCTATACTTGTGATACTATGGGCGGAAGTCCATCAGATGACAATTATGTGATCGCTCGTGTTAGTCCTGCATATCAAGGCAGTAACTTTTTAGAAAATCCAGCTTTATTGATTTCGGGGATTGTTGGCATACTTTTAATTATGATAACAGGGTATTTGATTATATATAATATTTTCCAAATCTCTGTCATTCAAGATATTCAATCCTACGGACAGCTTAAAACTTTAGGCACAACAAAACGACAAATAAAGAAACTTATCAGCAAACAGGCTATGTTACTTTCCTTTATCGGTATTCCATTCGGCTTGCTAATTGGCTTCTTTGTTGGACGAGCATTAGTACCATTTTTAATGAACGGCACAGTTTATGCTTCGGATGCAGGAGTAAAAGTAACAGCTAATCCAATTATTTTTATCGGAGCTGCTTTATTTGCACTTGTTACAGTGATTATTAGCGTAAATAAGCCTGCCAAAATAGCAGGTTCAGTATCGCCTATTGAAGCAATCCGCTATACCGAAAATGACGCAACAGCATTTCAAGGCAAAAAGACGTCTAATAAAAAGTCTATACATGGAGCCAAAATTCATCGCATGGCATTATCAAATCTTGGTCGGAACAAGAAACGTACAATTTTGGTTATTATTTCTATGACTTTGAGTTTGGTATTGTTCAACACTGTATTCACACTTGCAAGCGGCTTTGATGTGGAAAAATATGTAGAGAAATTTGTAAACAAGGATTTCATCATCTCTACTGCGGATTACTTCAATTTTAAGTTTGGAAATAGCGACAGCAAAAATGACCTTTCCACTTCTTTTATTGAAGCAGTTAAGCAAAATCCGGCATTTGATGAGGGTGGCGAGTTATATACTACAAAGATTTTGGAAGAAGCATTTTCTGTCGAGAATGGAGTTACCTCAAATTATAACAAAGACGCTGAGGGAAATCCTTTGGTTCAATTATATGGAGCAGATGATTTTTTACTGAACTCAATGGATGTTATAGAGGGAACGATTGATTGGGAAGCATTAAAATCCGGGAACTATGTACTGTATGCCCTGACCGCTGATGACAATGGAAACATTATTGATGACCCTAGTATTCATGTTGGCGATACACTTCACTTCAATCATGTACAAATGAACGGACTTTCCAGTAGTATAGATAATAGCTTTGACTGCAAGGTTATGGCAAAGGTGCTAATCAATGAAAACACCGATACGATAAGAAGTACCGGATTTGCAAAGTTCTATATGCCGACGGATGTTTTCTTACCTCTTTGCGAGCAACCTCATTTGGTTAGCTTCCCATTCAATGTAGTTGACGGTATGGAAGCTGATATGGAGGAATTTTTGAGCAGCTATGTTGAGGACATTGAGCCGAGTATGAATTACGACTCTAAACAAACGTATATCAATTCCTTTAATGATTTAACCTCTCTGATTATTACCATAGGGGGAGCGTTAAGCATTATCATTGGCTTAATAGGGATTACAAATTTTGTAAACTCTGTTCTTACCAGTATTATTACACGCAGAAAAGAACTTGCTATGCTTCAAAGTATTGGTATGACAGGAAAGCAGCTAAAGAAAATGCTATCATTTGAGGGCTTATACTATGCTGCGGGAACAGTTGTTGCGTCAATCGTATTTGGTTCTCTGGTATCGGTTATCATTGTAAGAGCAATTTCAAATAGCATTTGGTTTTTCATTTATAAATTTGTTATTTTCCCTATGTTTGTTATCTATCCATTTTTGATTGCGCTAACGGTTATTATTCCGGCAATCATATATCGAAAGATCGCAAAAACAAGTATAATAGAACGGCTTCATCAAAACTAAATAATATAGAAAAGCTGGAAGCAAAATCAAGTCTGCTTCCAGCTTTTTTGTATTATTGGCTTTAGCCAGTTGAGTGTGACGGAGTTTTT
>OEQY01000128.1_pt1 | contig 21873 bp, 19 predicted proteins | sample 1539871 | NCBI WGS metagenome assembly OEQY01 (sample SAMEA3891877, study PRJEB23780) | metagenome | biome: terrestrial biome; feature: animal house; material: Caecal content | place: Italy | collected 2015-05-05 | reverse complement strand
GACATACATAGTGAATTTTTCGAACGAAATGTTACAAAAATGCTTGACCACAACACACCAGACATTTCTGCGGGACTTTTCGTTTATCATATCAGGAGTAAGAGGCAGATTACGGTCTGACCATTCCTGTGCAAGCTGAGGATGTGTCGTAGCGAAATCATTAAATCCTTTCAGCAGAAGTTGACCGCTGCAATAAGGACACCCGCTTCCGCCTGAACGAGTGGAAATGAGCGTGTTCCATTCGTGACCTTTGCTGCACCGCCACCATACCTTCCGATTTGCAAAGACCGTAACCATATCAGGCTTTAGTGGGTAATTTCTCTCAGACCACTCAGAAGCGATTTGAGGGCGCTGTGAGGCAAGGTCATTAAATCCTACTAAGATTTTATTATGGGAGCAATACGGACAGCCTGTGCCGTTTAACGCCCTGCTCTTAACCGTTGCTGTCCATTCGTGACCATATTTATCCTGCCAAATCACTTTCTTGTGTGAGCCTGTCGTTACCATTGTCGGTTTCAGCGGATCATTCTTACTCGACCATTCATCAGCCAGCTCCGGCTTCAGCGTTGCCAGATCATTGATACCCTCTATCACTCTTGCGCCTGAGCAGATTGGGCAGTTTTCGCCGTTTGAACGAGCTTTAACACTTGTCTGCCATTCGTGACCGCAAGCGCCTTTCCACCAAACGACTTTGTTTGAGCCGTATGTAATTCTATCCGGTGTAAGCGGCAGGTTTTTATCCGACCATTCTGCAACAAGCTCAGGGTGTACCTCTGATAAAATATTGCTCATACTCAATCCTCTCCTTCCTCTGCGATTAGCTTCATTATATTGGGAAAGCGTAGATTAGTATAGTTTGCGACGAGGCGAGTAAAAACTATGAGAAAATACAGAAGCCCCTGAGAAGCTATACCTTCTCAGGGGCTGTGTGAAATCAAAAATTATGCGATTTTTTTGTTGCTGCACCGATTTTAGCACCGATTGGTGTAAAATTGGTGTATTTGTGTAAAATCCGAGGTTTTCGGAAAATGAAGTACATCTCGTTTTAGTAGAGCTTTGCGCCCGCCGGAATATGGTCATCTACCATCAGAAGATGGAGCTTTTCTTCGCCTTCTTCGTGGTGTACCGCACTGATCAGCATACCGCAGGAATCAATGCCCATCATCGGTCTTGGCGGAAGATTGGTAATAGCGATACAGGTCTTGCCGACAAGCTCCTCCGGCTCGTAATAGGCGTGAATACCGCTTAAAATCGTCCTATTTTCGCCTGAGCCATCGTCTAAGGTAAACTTCAGCAGCTTCTTGGACTTCGGTACGGCTTCGCAGGCAAGCACCTTGACTGCCCGGAAATCGGACTTAGAGAAAGTCTCAAAATCTACGAAATCCTTGAACAACGGCTCGATCTCTACTTTGGAGAAATCTATCTTTTCCGGCTCGGTTTTTGGCGCTTCGGACTCGGTTTTGTTTACACCATTTTCGTCCTTTACACCATTCAAGGGTTTCATTGTCGGGAATAATAATACGTCTCGAATTGCTGCAGAATCTGTCAACATCATAACCATACGGTCGATACCAAATCCGATTCCACCTGTCGGAGGCATACCATATTCTAACGCATTTAAGAAGTCTTCATCCATGGAGTTGGCTTCTTCATCTCCTGCTGCTTTCATTTCTTCCTGTGCTAAGAAACGTTCTCTTTGATCCAATGGATCATTTAACTCGGAATAAGCATTTGCCATTTCTGCACCCATAATGAATAATTCAAATCGTTCGGTATAATCTGGATTTTCTGGTTTTTTCTTTGTCAGAGGTGAGATTTCGATTGGATGATCCATTACAAATGTAGGTTGTATCAAATGTTCCTCTACAAATTCTTCAAATAACAGGCTTAAAATATCGCCCTTCTTATGTCTTGCTTCATACTGAATATGATGTGCATCTGCAATTGCTTTTGCTTCTTCGTCTGTCTTTACTGTGGAGAAATCAATTCCAGCATATTTTTTCACCGCATCTACCATTGTAATACGCTCGAATGGTTTTCCAAGCTCCAGTTCCACGCCTTTATATGTTACTGTTGTAGTACCAAGTACCTTTTGTGCTACGGTACGATATAAGTTTTCGGTCAAATCCATCATGCCGTGATAATCTGTATATGCCTGATATAACTCCATTAATGTAAACTCAGGGTTATGTCTTGTATCCAGACCTTCATTACGGAATACACGTCCAATTTCATAGACACGTTCCATACCTCCAACGATTAATCTCTTTAAATATAATTCCAAAGAAATACGCAGATTGATGTCCTCATCCAATGCATTATAATGAGTGGTAAATGGTCTTGCTGCTGCGCCACCTGCATTGGCTACTAAAATTGGAGTTTCCACTTCCATAAATCCCTGCTCATCTAAGAAGTTACGGATTTCACGGATAATCTTAGAACGTTTGATAAATGTATCTTTCGATTCTGGATTTACCATTAAATCTACATATCTTTGACGATATCTCAAATCGGTATTCGTCAAACCATGATACTTTTCCGGCATAATTTGTAAGCTCTTGGAAAGGAGTGTTACTTCTGACGCATGAATGGAAATTTCTCCAGTCTTTGTACGGAATACTTCTCCCTTAATACCTACGATATCGCCGATATCCATTTTTTTGAATGCTTTATAAGGATCTTCTCCAATTGCATCTCTTGCAACATAAACTTGGATATTTCCCTTTAAATCCTGTACATTACAGAAGGATGCTTTTCCCATAACTCGCTTGCTCATCATACGACCTGCCACCGATACGGATGTTCCTTCCAATGTCTCAAAATTATCTTTAATATCAGCTGTATGCGCTGTTACGTCATATTTTGTAATCTGAAATGGATCATTGCCATTGGCCTGTAATTCAGCCAGCTTTTCCCGACGTACCTTCAACAACTGATGAACGTCTGGTTCTTGCTTTTGGTTCTGTCCTGCCATCTTTCTTCCAACCTTCCTAATTTTATTATATGGTTCTAACAATTAACCACGTGTAATATTGAGTACTTTATATTCTACTTCGCCGTCTGGCAATTCCACTTTCACAACATCTCCCTTTTGTTTGCCCATTAAGGCTCTTCCAACTGGAGATTCATTGGAAATCTTAAATGCCAAACTATTTGCTTCTGTAGAGCCAACAATGGAGAACTCTAATTCTTCTTCGTACTCAAAGTCATATACCGTTACACGGCATCCTACATTAATTTTATCCAGATCGATTTCATCTTCTACAACAACTTCTGCATTTTTCAAGATCTTTTCCAGTTCTTCGATACGTGCTTCAATGTCTCTTTGCTCGTCTTTCGCAGCATCATATTCTGCATTTTCGGATAAATCCCCCTGTTCACGGGCTTCTTTGATTTTTTGTGCAACTTCTTTACGTTTTACAACTTTTAAATCATGTAATTCATCTTCCAGACGTTTCAGACCTGCATAAGTCAAAATGTTTTTCTTATCAGCCATTGTTCGTTCCTCCATTTTCTTTTGGCCATATTGGGTTATTTTATATTATCATTCACCCTAGCCGACATTCATATTATTATAGACGAAAGGAAAATTTCTGTCAATATTCTATCTTGATTTTCTCCGTCCTTTTTTATACAATCCATTGTTTATACACGGCGTAAAATTGCTTCTAATTGCTCTAGCGATTCGACTTCATTGGATGCTCGCCGAATTGCTGCGGAATGAGGTATTCCAGCCGTATACCAGGCAACATGTTTTCTCATCTGACGAATTCCCATATATTCTCCTGAAAATTCAATCTGCATTTGTCCATGCCGCAAAATCATCTGAACAACTTCTTCCCAGGATGGTCGTTCTGGAATTGTGCCTGTTTCGAAAAACTGCTTGATCTCCCGAAAAATCCATGGATTTCCTCTGGCAGCTCTCGCCACCATAATCCCATCACATCCCGTTTCTTCCATCATTCGTTTGGCATCTGCTGCACAGGTGATATCTCCATTTCCAATCACTGGAATGGAAACTGCTTCTTTTACCTGACGTATGATTTCCCAATCCGCTTTACCGCTATAATACTGCTCTCTCGTACGCCCATGCACAGCAATTGCAGACACGCCGCTTGCTTCTGCGGCTTTAGCAAATTCTACTGCATTTACTGTACTTTCTGTAAATCCCTTTCGGAATTTCACTGTAACAGGCTTCTTTACTGTTTTTACTAGCTCTGCTAAAATTTCTGCCGCCAGTTTTGGATTTTTCATTAATGCAGAACCTTCTCCATTATTGACTACTTTCGGAACAGGACATCCCATATTGACATCGAAAATATCGTAAGGACCTTCTTCCAACTGCTTTGCCATCTCTGCAATCAACTTAGGATCGGAACCAAACAACTGCACTGCAATTGGATGTTCCGTTTTATCTACTTCCAATAACGGCTTTGTATTTTTATTTTTATAATAAATTGCTTTTGCACTAACCATTTCGGTATATAACAGTTCACATCCCATCTCTTTACAGAGAACTCGGTAGGGAAGATCGGTTACTCCTGCCATTGGTCCTAATGCAATCCCATGTTTTAATCGAATCGTTCCAATTTTTAATCCTGCCATAAATTTCTCAATCAATCCTAATCCATTTTCATATTTGGAACTTCTTTCAGGAAAAATACTTTATAGTACATTTCCAATGATTCTAACAGTTCCATCTTCGTCTGCTGCATCTGTTTTATTTTTAACCCTGCACTGATATCATCATAATAATAGTCCATATCATCTGCAATGGAACGGAAAATCAATGTTCCATCTGGTTCAAATTCCATGGTAAGAATTCCGCCTACTTCTTCTGTATAAAGCACACACATAATTTGCAGTTCTTCTTTAATGGTTTGAGGAAGAGACTGAAATTGTTGATTCAGATAATATTTTTGTTCATACGAATTTGCTCCGCAGAGCACAACATTTTCTTCTTGTCTACTCATATTGTATACCCATAAATACCTCTGACGGATACTTCGCCAGACCGTACTGTATGCAGCTGTCCTGCTTCATCTACTACCAGAAGTTCTCCTTTTTCATTAATTCCACGGCTTGTTCCAATATACTCCCCATTTGGTGAAAGTACTCGAACCATTCGATTATAATTTACAAGCCGTTTTTCATAAATCGGTTTTAAATTTTTAAAGTCTCCTGTCTGCATAAAGATTTCATAATATTGCTCCATTGACTGCATCACACTGGCAATCAACTGTACTCGTGACTGTTTTTTTCCAGTTTCTAAAAATAAGGACGTGGCAGTCGATTCCAATTGTTGTGGAAAGGAGTCCATATTACAATTAATTCCAATTCCGACTACTACATATCGGATTCCATTCGCATCCGTACTCATTTCTGTTAAAATTCCACAAAGTTTTCTGCCATTTGCTACAATATCATTTGGCCATTTAATCTGAACGGAAACTCCAGTTACTTGCATGATTGCATCTGTGACAGCAAGTGCTGCTAATAATGTAAGAAACGATGCTTTCTCGGGTTCTATTTGAGGCCGCAAAAGCAATGTCATATAGATTGCCTTTCCTTTGGGGGAATCCCAAGATCTTCCTAAACGTCCCTTTCCTAGGCGCTGTTCTTCAGCAATCACTAAAGTACCATGCTTCTCCCCGTTCTTCCCCAAACGCTTTGCCTCATCATTTGTAGAATCAATACTATCATAGTATTTTACGCAGCAGCCTGCCCATTGGTTGACTGTATTCTTTTTTATATATTCAGAAACTGTTTTAAGGCAATATCTCTGATCAGATATTGCCTCATCCAATTGACTCACTTTTCTATCAACTCCAATTCGTAATTGCACTTGTTGCTGTTAAAACAGCAAAGATAATTCCCCCACCTATAAAAATAGCTCCTTCAATGCTATAGTATGGACGATCTCTATGACAATTCCACCAATAAATTCCTTCATTGAATAACATCAAACTTGCACAAAGAAATACAGCAAAATACGCATAGTAGCCTTCTTTTGGAGACCAAAGTGACAATACTGTAAAAGTGACTACCAATATCCCATACATAATATGAAAGAGATCATGTCCATGATTTGGTCCTTTCACAATTACCTCCTAAATCTTCGTATCAATTTAGAAATTATAGCGTTGCTGCCATTACTGCTTTAATTGTATGCATACGGTTTTCTGCTTCATCAAATACGACTGACTGCTCACTTTCAAACACTTCGTCGGTTACTTCCATTTCTGTAATGCCAAATTTTTCTCCCATTTGTTTTCCAATTTTAGTTTTTAAATCATGGAATGCCGGCAAACAATGCATGAAAATCGCCTTTGATCCAGCATTTTCCATAACTTTTTTATTTACTTGATATGGAGATAACGCTTGAATTCGTTCTTCCCATACTTCATCTGGTTCTCCCATCGATACCCATACGTCTGTATAGATTACATCTGCATCTTTTGTACCAATCGCTACATCCGATGTCAATGTAATACTTCCGCCTGTTTCCTTTGCAATCTGCTCACATGTATGAACTAAGCTTTCTTGCGGAAAATAAGCTTCTGGCGCACAAGCTACAAAATGCATTCCCATTTTCGCACAAGCTACCATCAGTGAATTTCCCATATTATAACGGGCATCTCCCATATAAACAAGGCGAACTCCTTTTAAATGTCCCAAATGTTCTTGAATCGTAAGCAAATCTGCAAGCATCTGTGTTGGATGAAACTCATTGGTCAATCCATTCCACACTGGCACACCTGCATATTTGGCTAATTCTTCCACAACCTCCTGACCAAAACCACGATATTCGATTCCCTCATACATCCGTCCCAGTACTCTGGCTGTATCTGCAATACTTTCTTTTTTACCAATCTGAGAACCACTTGGATCTAAGTAAGTCACTCCTATCCCTAAATCAGAAGCTGCCACCTCAAACGAGCATCTCGTTCTTGTACTTGTCTTTTCAAAAATTAATGCAATATTTTTTCCATGAAATGTATCAACTGGAATTCCTGCTTTTTTCTTTGCTTTTAATTCTGCTGCAAGTTGAAGTAAATATTCAATTTCTTCTGTTGTATAATCTAATAACTTTAAAAAGTTACGTCCTTTCAAATTCACCATTTGTACATCCTCCTTGCCTTTTAACTACGTTTAACTATAATCGCAAATCTATAAAATGTCAAGCAAAGCATAATTTATTCTTTTCTCGGATATATTGTACAAAACAGATAAGGGGTATCCTTATGAAATCCAATTCCAAACTTACAAGTCCTCTTATTGCTGGAACAATTATACTAACCATTACTGGCTTTTTAAACAAAGGAATCGGCTTCTTTTATCGTATTTTTCTTTCTAATACAATTGGAGAAGAAGGCATGGGTATTTATCAGCTTGTTTTTCCTGTCGTTGGAGTCTGTATGGCAGTTTGTGCGTTCAGTTTCCAGACTGCAATTTCCCGTTATGTTGCTGCTGCCAGTGGGGATAATTCATCTGGTCAGCAACATTTAATTTTACGCTGCGGTTTTCTTTTAACTGGTTTTCTTTCCTGTATTTTAGCTGCGGTCGTATATCGTTTTGCCATTCCTATTTCTCGCTACATATTATTGGAAGAACGCTGTGCTGATCTTCTGAAAATTGTCGCTCTATCTTTGCCATTTTCCTCTCTGCATGCCTGTGGATGTGGTTATTATTATGGAAAACAAAAGGCTTCCGTACCAGCATTTTCCCAAGTCGTAGAACAAGTCATTCGTGTTCTTTCTGTGTGGATTATATGGAAAGTTCGTACCGAGCAAGGTCTTCTTCTTACGCCAGCTGGTGTAATGGCCGGCCTTTTATTAAGTGAAATTGCATCGGATCTCTTTTTATTTTTATGTTATTTTTCCACCGAAAAGGCGCAAAAATATAAGGCTTCCATGCTTCCTATTATGAAAGACATCCTTTACATGGCCATCCCTTTAACCGCAAATCGACTACTATTAAATATTTTACAAAGTTTTGAAGCAATTATGATTCCAAGCCGTCTTCAATTATTTGGACTTACCAATTCTTCTGCATTAAGTATTTATGGCGTTTTAACTGGAATGGCTATGCCATTTTTATTCTTTCCATCCACACTTACAAACTCTGCCGCTGTTATGTTACTTCCAGCTGTTTCCAGAGCACAATCAAATGAACAAAATCATACCATTCATCATGCCTCCAATCTTAGCATTCGCTTCTGCCTATGGCTCGGTATTTTTTGTACTGGAGTATTTCTCCTATTCGGTAAAGATATGGGCAGTTTGATTTTTCACAGCGAACTTGCAGGAAGTTACATCACCATTTTATGCTGGCTTTGTCCCTTTCTCTATCTTACTACTACAACCGCAAGCATACTAAATGGAATCGGACATACAACTACTGTATTTTTTCAAAATATGGTGTCCGTAACGATTCGTCTCGCCTTCGTTGTTTTTCTTATCCCTCGCTTTGGTATTATTGCCTATTTATGGGGTGTACTTTTTAGTGAATTTATTTTAGCAGTTTTGCATCTAATCACATTAAATCGAGAGTCAGGAATATCCTGTCCTTTCTTTCAATTTATTTTTGCCCCCGTTTGTTTTACCATTCTATCAGGAGCCATTGCACAATGGATGAATCACACGCTCCAATCACAGTTTCCACAATTTTCTCTTTGGATTCTTTGTTTTTCTATTTTAATTATGACAGGATTATTTCTTTTACTAAGTTTTATAACTAATACCAAAAAACTAACTCATTAAATCGAGTAGGGAAGATTTCATCTACCTACTCGATATGCGATTTGGCAAAGCTTGTAGCCGTTCGCTGTACTTGCCCGTCAAATGTTGTGTAAGCACAGTGTAACGGGTTTATCGCAAAAAAACTCCATTGGAACTTTCTTTTGCATATACAAAAGGAACTTCTTCTGGAGTTTTTCTATAATATGGTAAAAGCATCATTTCCAGCCTATTTGTTTACCAGTTAATACCATGATGAATTGGCTCCACACTAGGATCCAATGGTGCAAACGTAAATCCCCAACTCTGTAATGTCTCAATAATTCTTGGAAGAGCCTCCACGGTTGTCTCTTTTTTTACTCCATCATGCATCAGAACAATCGGATGAGTTCTTTGTACAATATTATCTACTACATTATGGTAAGCTTCATCTGCTGTAACGGTTGCTCCATCTCCATTTACCACATTCCAATCATGATAAACAATCCCCCTTTGTTGCAGCCATGCTTTAATTTGGTCACGAATTCCTAAATTGAGTCCTGTAGTACTTCCCCCTGGAAAACGATAGAGCTGACAAGAAACGCCTGTCAAGTCTCTTACATAATTATAAATTTTATCAAAGTCTGCAACAAAAGCATCCATCGAAGAATATATCTGTTCATATTCATGGCTTGCAGTATGAATTCCAATCGTATGACCTCTTCTAACAATTTCACTATAATATGGAACAATCTCTGGTTTATCCGTATATGTAACAAAAAAGGTTGCTTTGATTTGATACCGATCCAAAATGTCCAACACCTGTGGTGTCAAATAGGATGGGCCATCATCAAATGTTAAATAAACCGTTCTTCCTCCTACCCATGGTCCTTCGTGACCTTCTGGCGGCTGAGATGTTACTCCTTGAGCTGCCTGCTCCTGCGATGCTTGAATCGATGCCGCTTCTGCCTGTGACGCCTGAATCGATGCTGCTTCCGCCTGCGATGCCTGAATCGACGCCGCTTCTGCCTGCGATGCCTGAATCGACGCTGCTTCTGCCTGCGATGCCTGAATCGACGCTGCTTCCGCCTGCGATGCCTGAATCGACGCTGCTTCTGCCTGTGACGCCTGAATCGACGCCGCTTCTGCCTGCGATGCTTGAATCGATGCTGCTTCCGCCTGCGATGCTTGAATTGATGCTGCTTCCGCCTGCGATGCTTGAATTGATGCCTCCGATGCATCAACACTTTGTTGTTGTACTGATTGTAATGAAGAATTAAGTTCTTGCAGCATTGTTTCTACTGCTGTTCTTTTTGCTGTACATCCACTAATTAATATCATTTGTAGTGCCAGTAACCCACACAGAACAATTGCTGTCATTTTCTTTCCTGTTTTCTTTTTCATATGTTAGGCGAGGTTACTCTTGTTTTTCATAAGAGGAATCGCCATCCTCCTTTCTTCGTACTTTTCTATTGATTTTCTGATCGGAATTCGTAAGTTCCCGCTTTCAATGTTTGAGACTCCATTCCTGGAATTTTTACCTCTGCTTCACAGTCAAATGGAATTGTAATTTTATAGTAGATACTTCCATCTTCTTGATGACTCCATTCAATCTCATAAGTTCCAGAAGCCGTATCTCTTTTCATTTTTATCCATTCCATCCGTGGATCTGGCTGTGGTGCAATGATTGCTTTTTTATATCCCGGCTCTTCTTCTACTGGACGCAATCCACACATATTTTGATACATCCAGTCTACAATAGATCCATAAGCATAATGATTTAAACTATTCATACCTGTCTCACTAATAGAACCGTCTTCTAATACAGAATTCCATCTTTCCCACACAGTTGTAGCCCCTAGCTTTACTTCATATAACCAACTTGGATAATCGTCATTCAGCAATAATGTATATGCATATTCATTCAAACCATAGTCTGATAACACACGACAGAGCAATGGAGTCCCTACAAATCCAGTTGTCAGATGTACGTCCTCTTGATCCAATAATACTTTTAATCGTTCCACCTGTGTTGTTTCCCATTCTGGCTGGAAAAGCTGCATATAAAGAGAAATTACATATGCCGTTTGAGTTTCTTCTATATTTAATGTTCCATCACTATTAAAGTATTTTTTCTGAATACTTGACTTTATTTTTTCTGCTCGCTCTCTATAATAATTTGCCTCTTCCTCATAACCAATGATTTCTGCTGCTTTTGCTGTTAAATTAGCTGATTGATAATAAAAAGCCGACGCAGTATAAAATAAGTCTGTTGCACCAAATGGATTACTAATATCATCGCTCTTTTGATCTAATGCCAGCCAATCTCCTAAATGTTTATCCCCTGTCATCCATAAACCTTGATCCCCATTTTCCTTATCTTGTTCAATAATATAATCCGTCCAAGCCTTCATAACTGGATAATCGGTAATTAGCTGCTGCTTATCGCCATACATTGTATAAACATTCCATGGCAAGATCGTGGCAACATCTCCCCATATGCTGATTCCTTCCCCCTTCATATTTAAATATGGATGTGTCGCTCCTTCTGGCTTTGGAACTGGTACAAATAACGGAACGGCTCCATTCTCATTATATGCCTGTTCCAGCGCTAAATTTTTCATAAAATGCCGATAAAATGCAGCGGTATCCATATTTTGGCAGGCAGTACTCGAGAAAATAGCAGCATCTCCAGTCCATCCCATTCGCTCATCTCTCTGCGGACAATCCGTAGGAATATCTAAAAAATTGTCTTTTTGTGCCCAATAAGCATTCGAAAAAAGTTGATTTACATCTGGATTCGATGTTTCGATCCATCCCGTTTGTTCTAGATCGGAAGTAACTACACAAGCTACAAAATCTTCTGGATTTACAGTTTCAATTCCTTCGACTTTTACATAACGGAATCCATAAAATGTAAATTTAGGACGCATTTCTTCTTCATTGCCGTCACTAATATAAGTATATTCTGCTTTTGCAGTTCGTAAATTATCTCGATAGAAACAACCGTCCTGCAAAATCTCTCCATAAGAAAGTTTAACTTCCTGTCCAGCTTCTTGCTCTACATGAAATTTTACCCATCCAGTTATATTCTGTCCAAAATCTAAAACGATCTCTCCTTTTGGTGTCGTAATCACTTCAACTGGAGAACGTTCTTCTACAATATGAATTGGAGGATTACAGCGAGCCACTAAACGCTCATATCCTTCATCAGAAAGCTGAACTCCATTCCAATTAGAATCGTCGAACTCTGAAGTTGACCATCCCTTCTGTTCCATAGATGCATCATAAACTTCTCCATCATAAATATTTCCCGATATAATTGGCGATGCAGCACTCTTCCATGTCTCATCTGTTCCAATCACAGTTACATTTCCATTTCGATCTGTAATTCTAATTTCACAGAGAAAACTCATACGGTCTCCATATATATTCTCATATCCACCCTCTGGAAAAAACCTTCCTTTGTACCATCCGTTTCCAACAATTGCTCCAACGGTATTTTCACCGCTTATAAGCATATCAGTAATATCATAAGTCTGGTATTGCAGCATTTGATCATAGGCATGGTAACCTGGCATTAAATATTCTTCTCCAACCTTCGATCCATTGATCTCCATCTCATACAAACCCAAACCACAGACATACGCTCTCGCCTGCACAATTTCTGAATCAATCGAAAATTCTTTCCTAAAATATGGACTAATATCGTCTTCTAATTCTGAAGTAATCCATTCGGCTTCCCATGCTTCCTCCATCTTAGCAGTCTCGAAATAAGCCTTCTCACTTGTGGCAAAGGAACCATCCTCCGCCCAAACCGTTACTTGCCATTCATATCTTGTATAAGGATCTAACGATAAATCTGGCGTATAGGATAAACTATTAATATCTTCTTGTTTCCCACTGTCGAATACAACTCTATCTCCTTGAAATATAATCACTTGAGCCGCAATCTGTTTTACTGCATTTTCCGAATTTGAAGACGTAACCCACGATAACGTCAATGGGTCCAATTCGTATCCAATGGGATTTTCTAAATGATTTGTCCTTAATTTGGATATCTGAATTCCTTCTTTATGCTGTATTTGTTCTTGATTCTGATCACCTACATCCACTGTTTCTGGTACAGTATTTTCCTTTCCCTGTTCCTCTGCCTCCATACTTTCTCTTCTCAATTCTTCGTGCCTAATTTTATCCATCTTTCCTACATGCAGCATAATTCCAATTGCAGTCAGCAAAAGCGCCGCCAATAGAAAAACAACGATCCATTTCCATTGTTTTCTCATAAAAACCTGTTACTCCTCTTCTGGAAAATTCATCCATTATGATTATATAAACTAATTTTTTTCCATCTTCATTGTAGCGACATATTGACAATTTTTCAATACTTTTTCTGGAAAAGATAAACTCTTTTCCATTACTGCATCAATCCATAACTCTTCTGCAGCAACCATCATATGTTCCATGCAAATTCCAAGATCTACTGCATTCATTTTCTGCATAGAAGATAGAAAGGATAAATTCCTTTTTTGAAAAATATGTATCTCCTTCCCTTCAACAACAAACCTCCATGGTTGACTGTTAAAACTAGAAGGTGCCAAAGATGCAGCCTTTAAAATGAAATTAAGGGAATCTGTCGGTTCTGTCTTCCATTTTGTTAGTTCATTCACTGATAATCTTTTTTGCTCCGAAGACATTTTCCTCCACTCATTTTTAGGCTTTCCAAACGCCACTATCATTAATGGCTCCATTGATTTTTGTAGTGTTAATAATTCATCTGGAATTTTAGCACATCCTTGATAACAACTTCCAATTCCTTTCACAGTTAAGTATAACACAATTTGTTCTAAAATATATCCTGCATTTCGATAAGAGTCTTCATTTCTTTCCCCACTAAACACAAGGTAATATGGTGCCTTTGAAATAAAATATCCTTTTACCTCTCTCGGCAGCGTAATAATATTTATTTGATAAAGCAGATCTTCAAATAATGGCTGAACATTTTGAATAAATTGATCTAGCTTTTTAATTTGTACATCTTCTAACGGAGTCATTTGAAAGTTACGAATTGATTTTCGTATATAAATTGCATCATATAACTTCATTATTGTACCTCCTGTTCAATGGATATTCCAGTAATTTTTACAATCTTATTTTTTATTATATCATAAAAAATACAAATTACCATGGTAAAAGGCCGTCAATTTTCTTACTATTTTCTTACAAAAACAGAAAAGCCGTCAATTCTAAGTATTTCTTAAAAAAGTTTACTTCCAGATTGACAGCTTTACTCTTTATTAACTAATTTTCCTTTTTTAAAATAAGATCTTCTAATAATTGTTCTGCACGTTTATAGTCGAGTTCCCAAACTTTCAATATTTCATACATATCTGCTAAGTTCCATGTATCCTCGATCCGAATTTCACTTCTTTTTTTAACCGCTCCACAACCCCTCCTATCTGCAATAATATCCAAATTCATATCCAGCTTCTCTTACCTGGTCAATCCATTTACTCATAATCTCTATATTACTATTTGACACTGCGTGCATCATATAAACTGCTCCTGGATGAAGTTCATTTATATACTCCTCCATCAACTGTGCTGGATCTGGCTGCTCATCCACTAACCAATCAATGGATTCTACTGACCAAAAAGAAGTATGATACCCCATTGCATTTACCATGGCCAATGACATATCACTATAATAGGAAGAAGAAAAACGATACATATACATATCATATTGAAACGTATCTTTCACATAGTTTTGCATATTTACTGTGTCTTCGATCTGCTCATTCAATGGAAGAGACGGAATTCCATTATCAGGATGAGAATATCCATGACTTCCCACTACATGTCCTTCTTTAATCATTCGTTCCACTAAATCTTTACTGCGATTTGCATATTCATGTGTAACGAAGAATGCTGCCTTTACATTTTTTTCCTTTAAAATATCTAAAAGTTTTTCTGTATTACGAATGCCATCATTGGAGTATTCCCATCCCATATCAAATGTAAGAAAAACATATTCTGTATTATCCCCAATAAACGTGATATTATAATTTTTTCCTCTATAATATTCTTGTAAGGATATTGGCATAAGCGGTCGATTTTGCTGATCTCTTTCTTTTCCACTTCCATATCCCTTTACTTCTGCATCTAGATTTCCTATTTCAGCAATTTGCTCTGTTGTAAGTGTATGTATTGTTTCTTTATGAGAAACAGAAAATGCATTTTTCGGTTTTTCTTTTGTAACATAGTTTCTCTGTGCATAATACTCTTGTTCACAATAATCAACTTTTATCCATTCATCTTGCATTCCAGTTTGCTTTAATGCATCTCCAGAACCAATAATCGCCATAACGTCAGATTCTAAAGAAGGTTCTTGATATAAGTTAATACACTGTGTTGTATAAACCGTCTGCTCCTTCTGCATTTGAGCTAAATTCTTTTCAGAATCAGCTTGAAGCTTTTCAACTGTAACACTCTCCTCTAGCAAGGAAGCAGAAATTTCCTCTGATTCATTCTCTGTTTGATCCATTGTTCTTATGTCTGTAGTATTTTCTTGTGTAGTTTGAACTGGATTCTGATTTGTACATCCTGTTAATAATATTAAGATAAGAATACTGACAATCCATTTTTTCATAATTTCTACCAAATTTTATAGATATGATAACCCACACCTAAAACTTGCAAATCTAAGGCTGAAAATTTGATTTGCATATCGTTCCTTTCTTTCGTATTTTTTCAACCTTTTTCTTCTATTTTCTTCCCTTTTTTCTTCAATAAGTCACATTATATCAAACCATTTTTTATAAATCAAGCACTTCAATTCCTTAACCTTTCTAAAATGGAAATTATAACCTATTAAAAACTCGTATAAAGAAGCTTGAAATCGTGCATCATTGGAAATAGGAGGTGCTTGTATGGCAATATACAAAGTAGAAATATGCGGCGTAAATACGACCCATCTTCCGTTGCTAAATAATGAAGAAAAAGATGCTCTTTTTCAACGAATTAAACAAGGTGATTCTATAGCTCGGGAACAATATATTAAAGGGAACCTCAGATTAGTTCTCAGTGTCATCCAACGCTTTGCTGGAAACGGAGAAAATATTGATGATCTGTTTCAAATCGGATGTATTGGATTAATCAAGGCAATTGATAATTTCGATATTTCATTACAAGTAAAATTTTCAACCTACGCCGTCCCAATGATCATTGGTGAGGTACGCCGTTACTTACGTGACAATAATTCTATCCGTGTTTCTCGTTCCCTTCGTGACACTGCATACAAAGCAATCTATGCTCGGGAACAGCTTATGAAAAAACAAGATCGAGAACCTACGATATGCGAAATCGCAGATGAAGTTGGTATCAGCAAAGAGGATATTGTGTTTGCGCTTGATGCCATTCAAAGCCCCATCAGTTTGTATGATCCTGTTTATAGTGATGGCGGAGACACCCTCTATGTAATGGATCAAATCAGCGACAAAAAAAATAAAGAAGATAATTGGATTCGAGAAATCTCATTAAATGAAGCCCTGCAGCGTCTTCCAGAACGAGAACGTCATATTATTAATATGCGATTTTATGAAGGAAAAACACAAATGGAAGTGGCAAAAGAAATCCATATTTCACAGGCACAAGTTAGTAGACTTGAAAAAAATGCATTGAAAACAATGAGAGGATATTTGGCTTAAGCCAAATATCCTCTGTGTAACATATTAACTGTTCTATACTAAATACAGCAGAATCTGCCTCCAAGACAACAATTACATACCAAATTCAAAAGACAAATTTTTGTACACCAATCTGCCTCCATGGCAGACTCTCTTCCGTAACCATTTCCCATTGTCTGGTACCACTGACCACCTGATTCTAAACGCTGGAGCAAAGAACGGTATTGTATATTATTTGGTTCCATATTCACTGCCTGACGTGCATGTTCCAATGCATTAATATTGTTTCCAACACCAGAATTTGCAATTGCACTAAAGAAATACCATCTTGCATCTCGATTGCGAATGGAATTCAATACATTAAGCGCCTCTCTATAATGGCCAGCATTAATATAATTTGCTGCTGCCTGCATTTCGATCGAACCATCGTACTGGTTTTGATTGGATTGCTGATATTGCCCTCCTCCAAAACCGCCAAATCCTCCATAGCCACTATAACTATTGCTCGTTCCCTGTTCACGCTCTTTCATAATTTGATCATATGCCTGTTGTATTTCTTTAAACTTTTCTTCCGCCTGTGCTTTATTTGGATTATTTACATTTGCATCGGGATGATAGATACGACTCAATTTTCGATATGCTTTTTTTACTTCATCATCTGTAGCATCTCTGGAAATACCTAATACCTTATATGGATCATACATCTTTTCTCTCTCCTATCCCTTCTTTCCTGGTTTTTCTTATTTGAGCAAATTTCATCCACACACCTGAATATAAAATATTCCTTAAAATATCACTATATTCTACAATTGGAAGGCGTTCAAAAGCCTGACAGCAATCTGCCATCATCAAATTCAATATGGACAGGCAACGCTCGTCAAAATCTGCTTCCTCTGCCATTGAAAGAAATGGATTATAATTATTTTTCTTTTTATCTTCAAATACATCTTCATATGCATCCATCAAATAAATAAATTTTCCAAGGAAGAATCCCATTTGACGTAAGTTCTGCTCCCATATATCATTTCGATAAACAAAGATTTCCGCTAATAGTTTTCCTGTAAGCCCAGAAGCACAATCCAAATTTTGGTTATTCTCCTCTTCACAACGGTGTAAATGATTAATATACTTTTTGATCGCTTTTCTCTGACGTGGATACATAGATGCTACTTCATGATACCTCTTTTCAAACGATCTGGCAAGTAAAAGTTTTTTATAATCATGTTCATCAATCCAATCATCCATCAGATTATGATAGCAAAGCAATAAATCCATATCCGAAGCATAATCTATAAACTCAGTATAAATGACACGTTTTTTCTCTGTTGGATGCATAATACATCTATGCCATTCTTCTTTCTTTCCTTCCTCTTCATAAAGACTACTCAAAAGAATTGCCAGAAAGGTCATATCATATGTAAGCAAAAATCCACTGGACAATCCATGACGTTTTTTTAACCGCTCACATAATCCGCAATAGAAGGCTTGATATGTCTCAAAATCTTTTACTTTTAACTCTAATTTATTTACCATGACATAACCAAACATATTCTACCTCAGCTCTTTTTTATAAATTTATTTTTACATTTGGGACAAGTAATTTCTATTCTTCCCTTTCCCCTCGGAATTCGAATTTTTTGTCCACAGGATGGGCATTTATAAATATGAAACTTTAATAACTGTTTTCCGTTTTTTAAATTATATTTTACTGTTCCAGACAATTCCAAATATTTTTGATTTTCTTTTGATCTGGCAGCAATATTCCTGGAAAATATGCGAAAATATGTGTAGATTAATAATGCAAATGGAATTAGTTCAAATAATGCACTTCTTATAAACATATTAAGTACAAGAACCACAATCGCTAAAATTAATAAAAAGCGGGAAAATTGATCCACACCGTAACGTCCTTGCATAAATCGATAAAACTTTTCTTTCATAATTAAAATCCTTTCATTTTTCATAGGCGAAAAACCACTGCTTCTAGGTAACGGGCAGCTGCCCTTTATAATCATTTTTTTTATTATAAAACTGCCTAAACGGAAATACAATAAATATTTTATAAACTTTTAGAAAATAAAGAGGAAATAAAAGCAGCCAGCGGCAGATCTACTCAATTTGATCTACCACTGGTGTTTTCTCAAAATTCTCTCTTTATTTTCTAAATGACGTATAAATTGCCTTTGCAAGTACTTTTGGAGAACGATTATACGGGGTAACAGGACAAATCGGTTTCTCAATTTTCAATAATTCATAGACTGCCATTCTCGCAGCTCGAACCGAATATTCTTCTGTAAATACCATATCTTCTGGAATCTCTACAAACTGACTAATCATCGCAAAATTTACCGATCCATCTGGCACTACATACGGACGGTCACTCATCTTCCTTGGTTGAAACTGTGCATTAATATAAGGCATTCTGCACGGAATCACATTAACGATTGTTTTCATAATAGAATCTTTTTCATTTAACATATGAATATGATATAAAAATTCTGTTAAAATCTCTTCACCCGTACAATCCTTCATTGGTTTTTTCACATAATCTCCTGGTATATCCGTATGAAGCGCATATCCCCAAAAAATAGTCTGATTACAAGGCTGATTTACAAAATGTGGTTGAGCTGCAACTACAATACTCATTAGCCAGGAAGAATCTCGAAAAGTCATAAGCGCTCCATTTCCAGGTACATTGCCTGAAAAGTTTTCAATTAATTTCAAAAGATAATTTCCGTTCATTGTCACAGTAAAGCTTTCCCAATTGGATTCTTTTTCATTTCCAAAGAATGGATCTGGATTTCCAAACCCTGGTTTTTTACACGCAATCTTTTCCCAAAGTTCTGCTGATATTGGCTTTTGTATTGACTCTGGAGCAGGATGATGCAAATCCCCAAATGTAGCATTATCTGTCATACATCCATTCGTTAAAAAGCACAGATCTTCCGATTTAAGTGAAACGGCTGCTTTTACGCCATTTCGTTCTAAATGAATGGTCTTCGCCGTAATAACAATATCTTCTGTAAAATCAATATCTTTCACAATACAATTTTTTTCAATTTTTACTCCATGATTCAACAAATATTTCTCCAATGGACGAATTACACTATCATATTGATTAAATCGTGTTCGTGTTACTCCTTCCAATGTTTCAATTCTGCTAAATTCAAAAATCATACGATTCATATAACGCCGAAACTCAAATAAACTGCTCCATTTTTGAAATGCAAATGTCGTCTGCCACATATACCAAAAATTAGTCTCAAAGAAATGTGGAGTATCCGAAAACCAATCTTCAATTGTCATATCATCCAGTTCTTCTTCCGATGTCATCAATAATTTTACCAATGCAATTCGATCCTTCATATGAAATCCCATACTATGCACATCTAAAATCGTCCCATCTTTATCTACAAGACGTGCCTTTGCATGAGTAGGATGGGCATGATCAAAGTTAAAAATTTCTTCCGTCACGCTTCTTCCTGGCTGCTCCAATGATGGAATACTACGAAATAATTCCCAGAAATTTTCATAAGTTTCTTCATTCAGCATTCGTCCGCCACGACATAAAAACCCACCTTCTGGCGTACCAATCCCATCATTACTTCCTCCTACCACGGACATTCCCTCATAAATCGTAATCTGATCTCCTGGAAACTTCGCATCACGAATCAAATATGCCGCACCTGCTAAACTCGCCAAGCCCCCACCAATAAAATATGCCTTCCGATCTGAATAATCCCGTTCTTCCAGTTCTTCTTCTATTTCCATTTTTCGTTTCAATTCTTCTTGTTTCTTTTTCTCGTCCAAAACCAGTTTAACCGTTGTTCCCATTGCCGCAGCCATAATACCCGCTTTCAGTAACTTTCTTTTCTTCATACTAAATCCTCATCCTTTCTAAAATCATTTCCACTCCGTAATCCTTACATGAAATTTATTCCTTCTATTTTTCGATTTCCTATAATTTCATTGTAGAGAGTTCTCAAATATTTGTCAACTATTCCCGTAAATTTATAATTTTTTCACAAATCATCGTTTCGAATCACTCTATTTCAAACAAGAAAGTGCCTGTTTTCCTAAATAGCAAGCATTTTTCCCAATTTCTTCCTCAATTCTTAGCAACTGATTATATTTTGCTACTCGCTCACTACGACTTGGTGCTCCAGTCTTTATTTGACCTGCATTCAATGCCACTGCCAAATCTGCAATTGTTGTATCTTCTGTCTCTCCAGAACGATGCGATACGACAGCAGTATAACCTGCCCGATGAGCCATTTTAATTGCATCCAATGTTTCCGATATACTTCCAATTTGATTCAATTTAATCAATATCGAGTTTCCGCATCCAAGTTCAATTCCCTTTTTTAAACGCTCCGTATTCGTAACAAATAAATCATCACCCACTAATTGGATTTTATTTCCCAATTCTTTTGTTAACACTTTCCATCCGTCCCAATCTTCTTCATCCAATGCATCTTCAATGGAACAAATTGGATATTTTCTACAAAGTTTTGCCCAATGATCAATTAACTGTTCGGTTGTAAAGGTCTGTTTGCTTTTTGGAAGAAAATAACAGCCCTCTCCTTTCCACTCACTGGATGCGGCATCCATAGCAAGTAAAAAGTCTTTTCCTGGCTCATATCCAGCTAATTCTACGGCTCTTAAAATGTAGCGAATTGCTTCTTCATCACTGTCCAAATTTGGAGCAAATCCTCCCTCATCTCCTACTGCTGTAGCTAGCCCTTCCTTTTTTAACAGTCCCGCTAAGGAATGAAATACTTCTGCACACCAACGCAATCCTTCTTTAAAACAACATGCTCCTACTGGCATAATCATGAATTCTTGTACATCTACCGTATTGGCAGCATGAGCCCCACCATTTAAAATATTCATCATTGGTACTGGCAGTGTATTTGCATTGACTCCTCCTAAAAACCGATACATTGGTACATAAAGAGCTTTGGAGGCTGCACGTGCACAGGCAATTGAAACCGCCAAAATTGCATTTGCTCCTAAATTTGACTTATCTTTTGTTCCATCTTCTTCTATCATAATGCGATCAATCTCATAAATATCACTGACATCTTTTCCAACTAAACTATGGTGAATCGTATGATTAATATTTTCTACTGCCTTTTTTACACCTTTTCCACAATACCGATTTTCTTCTTTATCTCTCAGTTCTAATGCCTCAAAAATACCAGTAGAAGCCCCGCTTGGAGCAGCTCCAGTTGCAATCGTTCCATCCCCAAGTTCTACTTGAGCTTCTACCGTAGGGTTCCCTCTTGAGTCCAAAATTTCTCTTCCAATAATTTGACGAATTTTCGTATGGTACATGGCATTTACTCCTTTTCCTAGATTTTTATTTCCTGTATTACTATTTCCCAGAGCAAAATTTTCATGCATTTATAACGAAATAAATTTATCAAATGAGAATGTCCACTTGTGCAAGCACAGTGTGATGGGTTTAT
>OEQY01000126.1_pt1 | contig 21972 bp, 20 predicted proteins | sample 1539871 | NCBI WGS metagenome assembly OEQY01 (sample SAMEA3891877, study PRJEB23780) | metagenome | biome: terrestrial biome; feature: animal house; material: Caecal content | place: Italy | collected 2015-05-05 | reverse complement strand
AATCATCTTTGGATAATCTGGATTGTCCAATGGTTCTTTTCCAAGCATTTGATGAATTTGGGCTTGAAGCATTTCTAAAAATCTAGCCTTAATCGTTTCATGGACAATCAGATAATCTGGAGCCACACAAGTCTGTCCACTATTTAATAATTTTCCAAAAATAATTCTCTTCGCTGCCAGCTTTAAATTTGCACTTTCATCTACAATACAAGGGCTCTTTCCACCAAGTTCCAACGTCACTGGAGTCAAATAACGAGACGCTTTCTCCATAACCGTTTTTCCTACTGCCACACTTCCAGTAAAGAAAATATAATCAAATCGCTGCTCTAACAGCATTTCATTTTCCTGACGTCCTCCCTCCACTACTGCAATATAATGCTCTGGAAATGTTTGTCCGATTATTTTCCGCATTAATGCAGACGTCTCTGGCGCATAGGCAGATGGCTTTAAAACGACACAATTTCCTGCTGCAATCGCATCCACCAACGGCTCTAACGACAACATAAGCGGATAATTCCAAGGTGCCATAATTAATACAACTCCATATGGCTCTGCTATTGTAAAGCTCCTGGCATGAAACTGAGAAAATGGAGTAGGAACAAAATTTACTCTCATCCATCGTTCTAAATGCTTTTGCACATAAGTAATTTCTGATAATGTCATTCCTATTTCCGTCATATAGGTTTCAAATCCCGACTTATTTAGATCCTTTTTTAGTGCTGCCTTCCATGCGTTCTCATTACGCCGAATGGCCGATTTTAACCTCGCCAATGCCTTTCTGCGAAATGCAAGCGTTCTTGTCTCGCCACTGGCAAAAAACTTTCTCTGTTTTTCTACAATTTGATTGATGTCAGTCATAATCTCCCACCTTTCTTCCCATCTGCTATTTCTAAAATTTTCCTTGAAATTATGCCAATTCTGTTTATTTGTGCGTCTTCCTTCCCATATGCAGCTTCTAAGATATGAATAATATCTTTCTTTTCTGCTTTTTTTGGATTCACAAGAATCGCACCGTCATTCATTGCCTTTCGTGCCACCAGTTCAAAATCAATTGGATCTGGATGAATTTCTCCCAAAGTCAACGGCAATCCACAACAATGATGCAATCGCTTTTGTAATTTCCTAACTTCTTGTATCATACGTTTTCCACGCTCTTGTTTCGGTGTCACCGCATAGACATCTGCACCTGCAAAATAAATAAGCAGCTCTCCATATTGTTCATCCAAAATGCTTTGATTATACCGCATCACATAAGGAAGCAAAATATTCATTGCATCGCCATGCGGAATATGACATTCTCCGCCTAGCGCATGTCCAATCGCATGAACCAATCCCACCATAGAGTTTGAAAATGCAGCGCCCGCCATCGTAGATGCGTTTGCCATTGCAAGCCGAACCTTCTTATTGTTTCCATTTACTACAGCTTTATAAAGATTATCACGAATCAATACAATGGCAGCAGTTGCATAAGCATCGCTAATTGGATTTTTCTGAAGACAGGTGTATGCTTCAATCGCATGACAAAGTGTATCCATTCCTGTTGAGGCAGTAATTTTAGGAGGTAGAGTTTTCGTCATGCGAGAATCCAATATCGCTACATCTGGCTGCAAATGATAGGAAATAAATTCCATTTTTACTTTCTTGGATACATGCTTAATTACAGCTACAAGTGTAGCTTCCGATCCTGTTCCTGACGTGGTTGGAATCACAACGAATGGGATTTTTATTCCTCTCTTTATCGTTTCACATCCTACCAATTCCAGTAAATCATTTGCTTCTTGCGAAAGCAGCATTTTTACCCCTTTCGCCGTATCAATTACCGATCCTCCTCCCACTGCAACTAATCCATCGCAGCCTAGTTTACGATAAACTCTTCCTATTTCATTCACTACATCGGAAGAAGAATCTACTGGCACCCCTGTGAAGCATGGAATTTCTTTTTCTCCCTCTTTTTCTAATACATCCAACACCATTTGCAATATACCAATTTTTTTTAGCATTTCATCTGAAATAACTAATGGTCGTGTTACCCCCAAATCATGAAGCTCTTTTGGAAGTTGTTCCAGACTATGATGACCAGAAAGGGTTTTTACACGGTGCTGAAATTCATAACTTAATGACATAGTTTTTCACCTCTATTTTTACCGTTTTTTGTTAACGAACCGTTACGAGATTTTTTATTATGTTTACATACACGAGTAAACTAGATGTTTCCTTTTTCGGTACGGCTGTCATAATTCGTTCGTTTATTAGATTTGGAAATAAATAGCTTTCTAAAATATCGACACAACGTGCAAACGACATTGTTTTTGCAATATCTCCCTTTAGTGTAAACCCATGCAATGCATATGCACCTGAAATTCCAATCTGTCCTGTTAAAACCAATACTGCCATATGCATGGAAGTAAACCGAATAATTGCGTCACGATATGTGGTAGATGGATTCTTTACTTTTTTTAATGTTCCATCTTTCCACTGTAAGTATAAAGAAGCTCCTCCTTGCGGACATTCCAAACCGTAAATCATATTGTTTTCCCACTGATTCATCTCTTCTGCAATTCGATGATCTAAATGATATAACTCTTGGAATCCGCCCTGTAATACCCGCAATACAACGCTGCAAACCATTCGATCCAGCAACATAACTCCCTTTGTACTAATACTCATTGTTTTCTTCTTCTCTAATTGCAATTTCTTTCCTCCATCTCCATCTCTTGTATTCTATTGTACCACTTATCTGCGTTTCGGTAAATCATTTCATTCATAATATCTGATTTGTTTTCATTTTTCATTGACTTTTTTTTTCAAATTCAATACAATAAAAAATCGATAAATATAAAGGAGGAACTTATCATGCTTTCATTTTTTGTGACCAAATCATCGGACGGTGAATCCTGGATCTTACAGCCAGGTGGATATCTCGTCTTTATCGCATTATTTCTTATTCTTATTGTGATTGCATCTCTTTTCCGCAAGAAAAAATCCAATCATTTTGAGACAAAACCAATGGTCTTTTCCGCTGTTTCAATCGCACTTGCAACGGTAACAAGTATGATTACTATTTTGAAAATGCCTTATGGGGGCTCCGTTACATTACTAAGTATGATGTTTATTACCCTAGTTGGCTATTGGTACGGTCTTTCAATTGGATTAACAACCGCAGTTGCATACGGAATTCTCCAACTTATTTTAGACCCTTATATTCTAAGTATTCCACAAATGCTATTCGATTACATATTTGCATTTGGAGCCCTTGGATTATCGGGATTATTTACCAATCAAAAACATGGTTTAATTATCGGGTATTGGGTCGGAATATTAGGAAGATACTTATTTTCAACACTTTCTGGATGTATCTTTTTTGCCACCTATGCTCCAGAAGGCTTGAACCCAGTTTTATATTCTTTATTATACAACGGTGCATATATGGGAACAGAAGCAGTTCTAACAAGCATTGTTATGCTATTGCCTCCTGTTCAACATTCTTTCCGTATGATAAAGAAAATGGCTTTAAGCTCCTAAAAACTAAAGCAGGGACTATTCTAAACTAGAAATCATCCCTGCTATTTTTATCTATTCTTTTATTTCAGTACCACTCCCTGGATTTAAAACAGAGGAACTGTTTTCGGTATTGAACGATGGTACTTCTCCACTCTCAAAATCGAATGATGGCATTTCTCCATTTTCAAAATCAAACGATGGCATTTCTCCATTCTCAAAATCAAATGGCGGCATTCCTCCGTTTTCATTTCCAAATCCTCCTCCATTTTGTGTTCCCATTGCATCAATATCAATCGAAGAAGCATTAATTAATGTAGAAGAATTCGCTTCCTGTCCTTCGCTTGTAGAAGGAATACTTCCATTTAATTGTCCTTTAATGCTTTGTGCACGAAGAATGCAAAACTCTTTCAAATATTGAGCAGCTTGTTGAAATTCTTCATACGTACAAAATGCAGTAGGATCTTTTTCCACATAAGGGGAAATTAAAGCGATTGTCTTATCGTATAACTGCTCAAATTTTCCACTGTCAAAATAGGAAGTAATAAATTCACTAAATACGGAATGATATTGATTCAAATATTCCTCATTATTAAAAATCCAAGAAATCATTGGTCTGGAATCCATATCTCCGTCTTCCACAGGAGAATCAATTGGAGAATTTACAAGTGCAGTTGCCTGATCCACTCCTGCCGTTGTTTTTCTCATAGACATGCCTCCAAATGCCAGATTATAATCCCATGCAATCATTGACATCTTTCCATCTTTTTCTCTTAAATAATAATTATGAACCATCATTCCTGTATAACTATCCCCATTTAATACAAAATTGTGGGCAACAAAATAGCGAATTACTTCATCGGTATCTACTACCTCCGAAATATTTTCTCCTTCATTTAGCTGTTTTATCGAGGCAATCAAACGTTTCTTATCTGCATTAGTTACATCCATGACCGTATTATCAAAAATATCCGCATAACTATCAATCTCATCGTCACTGTATAACAATTTTACTGCATCACTTCCACGGTTCATACTACCCCCTCTTTGATCAAATTCTCTACTTCCTTTTCCATTCTCTCCACGACCTTGTGCCATTTGAGGTACTTGTGCTTCTTCACTTGCTTGCGTATTATCCTGTGCCTGAGAAGATAGGACATTTTGGTTTGCATCACTTTGAATTTCTGCTCCTTGTGCAGCCTGTGATTGTTCGTTCCAATTACTTTGATCACTGGCCTGACTTTCTAAATTTGAAATAGAATTTTGTTCTGCACGATTACTTTGATCCTCTGGTATCTGTGAAGATGTTTCTTCTTCTGGCATTTGATCTGGTTTCTGATCTTTCATCTGATCTAAGTCAGGCATTTCCCCCATATCTGGTTTTCCTCCATTCATATCCATATTATCTGGCTTATAAATGGCACCATAATCGGATCCATAATTTCTTTGCGCAAATCCCTCCTCGATTCCCTCTACTGCAAGATAAAGTCCCCAATCCTGTCCATTCACTGTAATCCATGCAAAACTACAAAGAGGCCCATCTGCTCCTGCCTCCTGCATCATTTGATATGAAACAAAATCTTTCATATACGTATTATCTTGTACGGAATTATTCAAACATAACTTATCCAATCCATAATAGTTGAGAGAATCATTATAATGATCAAATTCAATTTTAAAGCTATAGCGATCGGAATCAGAAGCGGCAACTTGAGTAAGAGAAGAATTTCCTTTTGGACGAATTGCAACATTTTTATAGGATTCTCCATCAATCACTATATTACATTTAATATATTCTTCCTCCGTTGCCTCATCCAACATCGTTTGCCAATCTGACTCATCTACAACAATATCTACTGTATGCACGACATCTGTATTAAATAATCGATTTTCGTATCCGACTGTGTATTCTGATTTCTGAATTCCAAATGCTTCTCCATTCATAAATACTACGGTAATAATGAGAGATAGAACTATGATAATCGTGCAAACGATATCCGTATATTTGTTTCTTATCATACATTCTCCTTAACTCATATAATCTCCATTATAGCTTACCATAACAGCACTTTCTACCTGATTCATATTGGCTACCTGGTTTACAAAATCGGTATTATCCTTTTTAAGACGAATCTCATAATTTACTTCAATCATCCCCTTTGTCACTGTCTTACTCTTTAATACGCACTTTTCTACTTGATTATCCAAAAATTTTTTCACACTATCTTCTGCTTTTTTATTCATGCACCGCACTACCATAATATATGGATGAGCATGTGTTTTTTTATTGCAAAAGATAAGTAATACAAGTCCAATCATTATACTTCCAAATACTGCCAATGGAATCATTCCAGCAGCAAGTACGATCCCAACTGCAATCGACCAGAATAAAAACGCAATGTCCACTGGCTCTTTAATTGCAGTACGAAAACGTACAATGGACAATGCACCAACCATACCAAGTGATAATACTACATTACTTGTTACTGCCATAATTACAACGGTCGTAATCATCGTCATTGCAATTAACGAAACGCCAAAGCTTTCCGAATACATAACTCCTGCATAAGTCTTCTTATAGATAAAGAAAATTAAAACCCCAATTCCAAATGCAAGGATAATTCCAATTACCATGTCGATAATTGATACACTGGAACTATTTTCTAAAAAATTGGATTTAAAAATATCCTGAAATGATATTGCTGCTGTTAAACTCATCGTTTTACTCCTTCTCTTTTCTTCTTACTACTAAGCTTTTCACGCTCTACCCTCTATCCATACATTCTACATGAAGCATATTTAGAAAATGCATTTGCTCTTCTATCATTGAGCTGCAAAATATCCCGTACAACAGTTGGCAAAAACGCATCATACTTTACTTCTAAAAGTATCTTCGCATCCCCTGCCGGAATTGTTATAATATCTGGATTTAGTGCATCAACATCCGACAATCCTGTACGAATATCCCGATCCAATGTTATTCTCACATTTCCTGCTGGGAAGATAAATGGCTCTCTAGTATAATCTACAATTACTTTTGGACGCAGCTGCTCATAACACATCTTAGCATATAACTCCACCAAAAGATGCTCTTTGCTCTTCCCCATCCATTCAATTTCACCATGAATTATTTTTTGTGCCTGCTCTTTTGTAATGTTTACCGATTGTTTATTACATAGCCCGTTTATCTTACTTTTCTTCTCTAATAAGATTACATTCAAATCGTGATTATAATAACGAATTCGAAATTTTTCTCGTATATTCACACCATCCAGTTTTTCTCTCAATGCTTTATCTGAATAATTATCAAAGTATAAACTACGGATATGATATTCTCCATTTTCGTCTGCATGAGGATCGGATTGTAATACTGCTCTCAATCGCTGCCGCAAAACAATATAATCTCCATAATTAATGTAATACTTATATTCATGCCGAAACTCCATTCTATACCTCCCTTCCTTCGCTCACTATCCGAGTTTTGTTCGATTTATAATAACTATAAGTTTCGTTTGTGATTTTTTCGTGGTTGTTTTATGTAAATTTTATGTAAAATTTTTCAAATTTCTTTGTCTTCTATCTACACACTAAAACTTTTTTCTTAAATCTTGCTGTATTCGGTATAAAATTAGTAACTATGCATGCCATTACAGATTGGCAGCTATTCGCATAAAAATAAATGCTAGAACTCTTCGCTAATAAAGAATTCTAGCATTTATATAAAAACTGATTATTTTTCATCTATTGGAAAAGTAAAGCTACTGTTATAACAATTGTCACACATACCAACAATACACCAACAATACGTGTAAAAGCCATATACAGTTCTGTTGGTTCTCCATTTTTAACTGTAAAAATATGCTCAATTTTCCAAAGCACTTCTGGTTTTACAATCATCATTGTACCAACTATTAATAATATAATAATATAAATATATTCCATATCATCATTCCTATCTTAATAATGCTATTATTGCTATAAATGTTAAATGAATTGGATAAATCAAATACCATAATAATTGAATTGCCTTATTCCGATATCCTTGTTTTCCATTATAAAAATAGATTGGAATCATTGCAAACACTCCAAATGGCTGTGACATTCCCACATAAAAACCAATGCCTAAAATGCCCAATGCCAGCAACGTCAGCTGCTTCCTCCAATAATAGCACATCATAATTAAAACAATGCCTATTGCGCCATAATCCGTTTTCATCATTTGTGCCACGAAACAAGCCGCCAGAAAAGCAATCAATCCGCCTATGTAGTTTCCTTTTTTCTTGTAAATTAAATCAAATTGAACAGCTAACAGTCCAAATAACAATGTAAAAAATACATTTTGATGCTGCAATGTAATTCTTCCGAACAATGCCAAATCAAACGGAATCTCAGATAACAATGCTAACACTCCTAAACGAACTGCATATTTTTTCCAGTTTGAGGTATGACAAATCCCTTCAATCAATAAAAAACAATAAATTGGAAACGCTAAGCGACCAATTGTCCGCAAAGGATAGAAAGTGACTCCAAAAATATGGACCATATAGTACGGAAAAAAAACTGCCCCTATATGATCCACAATCATAGATGTCACTGCAATTATTTTTAACCACAGTGAGGTCATAATCTACACCAAACCTTTTTAGTTGTCTTCGTCCGATTCATTTACCGAATATATCTGACGTTTCATTGCCATCTCATCACTTGCAAGGTACTCATCATACGTTGTAATCTTATCAATATATCCGCCTGGCAATAATTCAATGATACGATTTGCAGTTGTCTGAACAATCTGATGGTCACGGGAAGTGAATAAAATTACGCCTGGGAACTTAATCATACCATTGTTCAATGCAGTAATGGACTCCATATCCAAATGGTTCGTTGGTTCATCAAAAATCAAAACGTTTGCACCTGAAATCATCATTTTGGATAATAAACAGCGAACCTTCTCTCCTCCAGAAAGAACATTTACTTTTTTCGCTCCATCTTCTCCCGCAAATAGCATTCTGCCAAGGAAACCTCTTACATAAGTAATATCCTTTACTGGAGAGTATTGCTGTAACCAGTCATAAATCACTAAGTCATTGTCAAATTCATCCGAATAATCCAGTGGGAAATATGCCTGGGAAGTTGTTACTCCCCATTTATACGTACCAGAATCTGGCTCCATTTCTCCCATTAAAATTTTAAATAATGTCGTTTTTGCAATTTCATTGGAACCGACAAATGCTACTTTATCATCATGATTTAAAACAAACGAAACATTATCCAGCACCTTTACACCGTCAATTGTCTTTGTAATTCCATCTACGGTCAATACTTCATTTCCAATGCTGCGGTCTGGACGAAAATCAATATATGGATACTTTCTGGAAGATGGACGGATATCGTCTAACTGAATCTTTTCCAATGCACGCTTACGGGAAGTTGCCTGTTTTGATTTAGAAGCATTGGCAGAGAAACGCTGAATAAATTCTTGTAATTCTTTAATCTTTTCTTCTTTCTTCCGATTCGCTTCTTTCATCTGCTTAATCATAAGCTGACTCGACTCATACCAGAAATCATAGTTTCCAGAATATAATTGGATTTTAGCATAATCAATATCCGCAATATGCGTACATACTTTATTCAGGAAATAACGGTCATGGGATACAACAATAACCGTATTTTCAAAGTTAATCAAAAACTCTTCCAGCCAGTTAATCGCTGCCAAATCCAAATGGTTCGTTGGCTCGTCCATAAGTAAAATATCTGGATTACCAAACAATGCACGTGCCAATAATACTTTTACTTTATCATTACCTTCCAAATCCTTCATCATCTTATAATGAAGTTCTGTCTCAATTCCTAAACCATTTAATAAGGATGCTGCATCTGACTCTGCTTCCCATCCGTTCATCATTGCAAATTCGCCCTCTAATTCACTCGCACGAATTCCATCTTCTTCTGTAAAGTCTTCCTTTGCATAAATAGCGTCTTTTTCTTTCATAATTTCAAAAAGACGAGCATTTCCCATCATTACTGTATCTAATACTACTTGATCGTCATACTTAAAGTGATCCTGTTCCAGCACAGATAAACGCTGTCCTGGTGTAATAACAACAGAACCATTTGTTGGTTCGAGCTGGCCAGATAAAATCTTTAAAAACGTGGACTTTCCAGCACCGTTCGCACCAATAATTCCATAACAGTTACCTTCTGTAAATTTAATATTTACATCTTCAAATAACGCCTTCTTTCCAAGACGCAAGGTGATTCCATTTGCACTAATCATATCGAACAGCCTTTCTTTCTCTCTATTATCGTACCCATTCTACAAAAAAAATTTAATAAAATCAAGTATTTCTTTGCATTTTCGTATATTCTAATTCCCTTTTATGGCTTGTGAATAAAATAATCTGATTGGGAAGTGTACTTAAAAAATCTAACGTCTGCTTCAATCGCTCCTCATCATAGAACACAAATGTATCGTCAAATAGAAATGGAATATCGTTTTCCTTCCATAAAATTTTTGCCGCAGCTAGCCGAATACATAAATAAATTTGCTCCATTGTACCACGACTCACTCCACTTAAAGGAACATAACGATCTGGTGTATTCAAAAAGATACTTCTATCATCTCGAATAACTATACTTTGGTACTTTCCTCCTGTAATTTTCTCCAGCAATCGGGAAGCTTCTTCATTTAAATCCACACCAAAAGTTCTCTGTACCTTATCGGCTAATTTTTGAATCGTTTCCATTGCCAATGTGATTGCATCAATATCTAATTGCAATTTTATGTTTTCTGATTCTTGCTCCAATAACTGCTCTCGTTCATTCAAAAGCATAATTCGATTTTCTTCTTTTCGTTCTTTATCCCAGTCAATTCGATTTAACACATCCTGTACTGCCTTGATCCGATCCAGACATTCTACATAAGTATCTGGTGTCGTCTCCTGAAATTCTGAACTATAACGCTTATAGTCATCTTCATATTCTTCCATGCGCTTTTTCTTTTCTTGCTTTTCTTCCACTTTTTGTTTTATCTTTTCTCGCTGTGCTAAAAAATATTTCCGCTGAAAATAGGATGAAACCAGACATCCAACAGCGGCAACTAGTAAACAAATCATTGTTACTGTCTGCACAAACCCTCGAAATGAGTTAATCCACCATAAATAACCCGCAAAACATGCAAAAAATAAACTCAACCCAATTAAAACTGCACCTGTTCCATTCTTTTTGTTTAATTCATACGTATTAATATAATATTCATGATAATCGTCTCTAGCTTTTTCATAACGTTGGCGAAACTCTTCCTTTTTTTCTTCATAAGCTCGCTTCATAGAAACAATCTGCTCTTTCTGATCATTCAATGTCTTTCCCAATTCCAAACGTTCTTCTTTTCGTTCTTCCTCTTCTTTTCTCAAGCGTTCTAATTCTTTTTCTCTTTCATCGAGCTCATTTTGATTTTCCGTCAAACGTTTTGTAACGGTAGAAGACAGACGATTTTCTAAGCGACGACGCTGCGTCTTTAAATTTGCAATTGCACCCGCCATGTCAATCTCTGCACTCTGTGTGTTGCTTGTATTACTTAAAAAACACTGTAACTCATTAATTAGACTTGCATCCGTTGCACATTTCAATTGTTCAATACAAACCGTACTTGTAAAGCTATTTTCTGTCATGCCTCCCAATAAATCTTCCAAACGGGTCTGTGCTGGCTCCAACATTGTTCCAGCTGTCTCATTAATGAGTCGAAAACTGCGGTTGGTCTTCAAAAAGCTTCGCTCCAGCCGATAAATCGAACCATTTACACGAATTCTCATTACCCCACAGTATTCTCCATGGTTATCCCATGGTTCGTATTTATTATAACGATCCGAACGTATCAACCGTCCTCTTTGACGTTCCATTCCAAACAGCATTCCACGGATAAAAGCATGAATCGTTGATTTCCCAGCCTCATTTTCTCCATAAATTACATTCAATCCAGAATGAAATGCCAGTTTTTTATGATGGAACTTTCCAAAATGAGTCATTTCCAGATCTAGTATTTCCACTATGATTCCTCCTGCTTTAATAACGCATTAATTCCATAAAATAAAGCTTTTTGTTTTTTTTCATCCATCGATTCTTTTTGAAATTCCTGAATATACATTCCAATTACATCCTCTTGATGCTCATATAACAGAATATCCACATCATAATCTGGTTTTGTTTCATCAATTACTTGTACTACATTTCCCGTTCGATATAATAGGTCAGGGTTTAATGGAGCTTCTGGATCATAATTTCCTTCTAATGTAATTTTATATATATTCTCCTCTCCATTTTGCACAATCATTGAAGCAATATTTTCCAACAACCCCACGTTTGTACTTTCCACTGTAACCTTTGACCGCAAAGAAACATATTCCCGCTTTGCGATTGGCACAAGCTTAAACTGAGTAATTGCTTTTGTCTTTTCTGTATTTAGTTCAATTTCTCCAATAATGTATCCATGTTGTCCCATATCATTTTTATCGGTTGGTTCTAAAGCACCTGCATATGCCATTTTCTCTTCCAGCCATAATTCTGGCTTATGGATATGTCCCAGTGCTACATAATCAAATCCAGCCTTTGCAAGCTGTTTTCGATCAAATGGAACATGCCTTTCATCTCCGCCATGTCCTAAAAGAATTTGAATTTTCCCCCGCTCCCCTCTCGAAACATCATCATACAAACGTTCTGTAATCTCACGAGAATGGTAACTGAATCCACTCACTTCTGTATCCAGCTCTGGAAAATACACCGACTGTATCGTTTCTTGGCTTAACATTGTCACTTGCTTTGCCCATTCCACTTCCTCATATGCCGTTCCTTTACTAATATAATCATGATTTCCAGCAATCAACACTACCTTTGTATGCTTCAACGTGGAAAATAGGTAATTCACCTCTTTTACTTCACGTTTCAATGGACGATGATGGAACAAATCACCTGAGATTAGTAATAAATCTACTAATTTTTCATTACAGATCTGTATTACAGTTCGAAAGGTATCCCACAGTTCTTCTGCACGCTTTTTACTCCAATGTTTTCCTGGATCTGGCTGCATACCAAGATGAGTATCTGCAATATGAATAAAATTCACGCCCGCTCTCCTTTCCATTCCAAATCGTAACCTGTTTCACTTAAAGTGAAAGAAGACAGAAAATCAGAACGCTGCCCATCCTTGGCACCTTCGCCTGTTCTTATGTTTGAACATAGCTCTTTGTTGAAAAATTCAGCTTCCAATTCTCTGTCTTATATTTCTATTTCACACAAAGTTATTCTTTTACATCTCTCATTTTTTATCCATGAGAACCTGCACAAAACTTATAGTTCACAGTTATTTACTGTTCTAGGGAACGGAATGACGTCTCGAATATTGCTCATACCTGTTAAATACATAACACAACGTTCAAATCCAAGTCCAAAACCAGCATGACGAGCCGATCCATATTTACGAAGATCTAAGTAGAAATCATAATCTTCTTTCTTCAATCCCAACTCATTCATACGTGTGAGAAGCTTTTCATAATCGTCTTCTCTTTGGCTTCCTCCAATAATCTCACCAATTCCCGGTACTAAACAATCCATCGCTGCAACCGTTTTTCCATCCTCATTCAGCTTCATATAAAATGCCTTAATTTCCTTTGGATAATCCGTTACAAATACTGGACGCTTAAATACCTGCTCGGTTAAATAACGCTCATGTTCCGTCTGTAAATCACAGCCCCAGGACACTTTATAATCAAACTTATCATTATTCTTCTCTAAAATTTGAATCGCTTCGGTATACGTAACACGTCCAAATTCAGAATTTAATACACCATTCAAACGTTCTAATAATCCCTTATCCACAAATTGATTAAAGAACTTCATCTCTTCCTGTGCATGATCCATTACATAACGAATCACATACTTGAGCATACTCTCTGCCAAATCCATATCATCTGCCAAATCTGCAAATGCAATTTCTGGCTCAATCATCCAGAACTCTGCTGCATGACGTGTTGTATTCGAGTTCTCTGCACGGAAAGTTGGACCAAATGTATAGATATTGCGAAATGCCATCGCATAAGTTTCTCCATTCAACTGTCCACTTACCGTCAAGTTGGTAGGCTTTCCAAAGAAATCCTGAGAAAAATCTACACTTCCATCTTCCTTCTTTGGAATCTGGTTCAAATCCATTGTTGTAACTTGGAACATTTCTCCTGCTCCCTCACAATCACTGCCCGTAATCAATGGCGTATGCACATATACAAAATCTCTTTCTTGAAAGAACTTATGAATTGCATAGGCAATCAATGAACGTACACGAAATACCGCCTGAAATGTATTCGTTCTCGCCCTTAAATGAGAAATGGTTCTTAAATATTCAAAACTATGACGCTTCTTCTGTAATGGATAATCCGATGCCGATGGTCCTTCTATCACTACTTCTGTCGCCTGAATCTCAAATGGCTGTTTTGCCTGTGGTGTCGCAACTAAGGTTCCTTTTACAATCAAAGCTGCTCCAACATTACATTTAGAAATCTCAGCAAAGTTTTCCATCTTATCGTGATATACAACCTGTAGTGGCTGGAAATAAGTTCCATCATTCAATACAATAAATCCAAATGTCTTAGAATCACGAATGCTGCGAATCCATCCACCCACTTGAATTTCTTTATCCAGATACTGAGCCGTATCCTTAAACAACTCTCTAATAGTAATCAGTTCCATAATGCTTCTCCTCTTTCACATGGATGTATTTTTCTCTATTTTACCATAGCTTCCCATATTTTAAACCCATTTTCTTAGAAAATCAAGCATTTTCCCGTATTTCTTCATTTTCTATTGATTAATTTCTTTAATCTTCCCATATTTCTTTCTATACATGGAATCATGCGTCATAATATATTCTAAAACCGTTTCGCATCCCTCATAAATGTCTCGATAAGTCAAATCAAAATCTCCCGTATACCATGGATCCGCTATTTCCCTTGGATTTTTAGAAAAATCCAATAACAAATGCAGCTTCTTCGTCCGATTCGGACCAAAGATCAGTCTCATATTGCGCATATTCCAGTGATCCATGCCAAAAATATAATCATATTTCTCATAATCTCTCTTCTTAACTTGAACCGCATATTTTCCATCCACAGAAATTCCATACTGCTTCAACTTCTGCCTCGTACCATAATGAACCGGATTACCAATCTCCTCCGTACTCGTCGCAGCAGACGCAATAAAAAACAAATCACTTAAACCTCTCTTTTCAACCATATCCTTCATTACAAACTCAGCCATCGGCGAACGACAAATATTGCCGTGGCAGATAAATAATACTTTTATCATAAACGAAAACCCTCCTAAAATGCCGTATTCAGCCTCGATTTGCCGCAGTTTGCCGACTATAAATTTTGCTCTGAGATTGTTAAATTTGTCACAGGATGAGCAAAATGCGGCAAAACGGGGCAAGTTGAGGCCGTCAATCGTAGTAAAAACGTAGTAAGAATTGGGGTGTTTTACTACTGCGGTTATTCTATCATAGGTTTCGGGATTTGGGGGTAAGGAAATAAGTTTTTGCTTGCATCGCTACGCATAACAGTTTCTTAGGCCTGCTCATGCCAACATAGGCAAGCTTGCGGCTATAATCAAACAGATTTGAGCTCCCAATTTTACCCACACCATAATAGTGATAGGACGAAGGTTCAATCTCAAGATATAACCTCTTTTTATCATAAATATGACCCCTCCCAAGAATCCACATTTTACTCTAATTTAAGGACTATATTTTGTTCTTTTCCACCAATCAGTTATCTAAACTCCCCTCATTCAGCAGGAAATCATAGACGCTCATGACCAGCACCCCATCGTCATTGTAATACGGTACAGGTGCATCTTTCGTGATGATGATCTTCTTGAAGAAATCGCCGGTCAGCATCAGAGAGCGCTGCTCCTGTTCCATCTTTGCCTGATCCAGAATCGCATAGGCCGACTGGATATAATAACGCTTGGATCCTTTATTGCAAACAAAATCAATTTCCAACTGCTTGCGAATTCCGTGACCTTTTTCATTGGTTTTATTCAAAGTGATAACTCCCACATCCACATTGAAACCACGTATCTTCAGCTCATTGAAAATGATATTCTCCATAGCATGAGTTCCTTCCAGTTGACGGAAATTGAGACGGGCATTGCGTAATCCCAAATCGGTAAAGTAATATTTGACTGGTGTGTCAATATACTTCTTCCCTTTAATGTCATATCGGACAGCACTGTCGATCAGGAAAGAATCACAAAGATAGTCGATATACCTTTTGATGGTGGTGTTGCTGATGGTTTTCTGCTTGACACTTTTGAAGGTAGCCGACAACTTTGTCGGGTTTGTAAGCGAGCCGATAGCAGATGAGAGAATGTTCAGAAGTTCCTCTAATTCTGCCCGATTGCGTACATTATGTCTGCCTACAATATCCGAAATATAGGTCTCCTCAAACAGCGACTTGAGAAAATTAATCTTTTCTTCCGGACTTGAAATGTTCATGATAGGCGGTAGTCCACCGTAAAGCATATATTCATTCCAACCGTCCTGTTTCGTCCCCGAATAGACAGACATAAATTCAGCAAAACTGAGAGGATGCATATGAACTTCATCTCCCCGTCCCCGAAATTCGGTGATCACATCCTTGGACAAAAACCGGGCATTACTTCCTGTCACATATACATCCACATTTTTCATACGAATCAAGCTGTTTAATACAGATTCAAACTCTCCCAAAAGCTGCACCTCATCCAGTAGCACATAGTACATTCCATCATCTTTAATCATCTCCTTGAGATAGGGATACAGAACATCCGGATCACGAAAACGCTTATTCTCAAAGGAATCAAATGCAATTTCAATAATGTGTTCTTTATCCACTCCTTCTGCCAATAGATGATCCTTGAAGAGGTTGAACAATAGGTAGGACTTTCCACAGCGACGTATACCGGTCACCACCTTGATAAGTCCATTGTGCTTTTTATTGATGAGCTTATTCAAATAGATGTCTCTCTTAATTTCCATATCATAATCCCTCTTTCTACTGAAAGTTTTTGCGAGTTATCGCAAAATTCTTCAGTAGTATTATACCCCGTTCAGACTGATTTTACAACTCCGAATAAAAATTTTTGCGAGTTATCGCAATTTCATTCAGTAGAATCTGTCAAAGAAACATTCCAACCCAAAACTGCAACACTTTAAACCTGATACCAGTATCAACACCTATTTTGTAAACTTATCCCACTACAATCCTCCATACAAAAACGGAAGATACCCGCATAGCAAACAAACATTATTTTTATATTCATAATTTTTATCCCTTAAATGCCACGTTTTGCCGCAATTTGCCCCCAACGACACTATGCCATAGAATAAAATGTAATTGAATCGTAGTCAAAACGGTGTAAACACCATTTCCGCTGTCGCAATTTGCACCGTTTTGACACGATTTGCGTTGGCTATGCATTTTTGCCGATCGGTTTGCCGTGGCACAGGAAAAGCACTTTTATCATAATCTCTATATCCCTCCATAAGTCTGCAAACCCTTGATTTTACTGGATTTTTAGAGATTTTTACAAATATTGCCGTAGCAAACAAAGAGTATTTTAATTCGATTTTCGCCCTTGGAACACTTGAGCTTTATCCCGTATTTACTGAATCCTTTATTCATAACAACCTCCGAAATCTAATATTATCAACAGTGATGCATATGTGTCGTTCATCTTGACCATTGACCGGCTCTGCTATTTTCATAGTGTTTTTTTCACAAATAGAAAAGAGGCTGCAGAACTTATTGCTGCTGCCTCTTTTTAGTATATCCTTACAATTCAATTACTTCTGGGTCGGCGGTAAATGAATAAATGGTTGCCATACCATGCTCGAAGTAAAACACGGTCATCAGGTTGTGTTTTTTTTCTGTTTGCGAGTATAATTATATCGTATAAGATTAAAATAACAAGTACGATATTTATTAATACTGGTATCAGAAAGGAACGTATCTATGGAGAAAAAGAACTTATTCGGGAAATGTCCCTATGTAACAGCCCAAAAAGTTTTAACAGGTAAATGGTCGATGTACATTATGTATCTGCTGTCCGAAGGGCCAGTACGATTCAATGAATTACAACGACGGATGCCAGAAAAAATGACGCATACTACACTGTCCAGACAATTAAAGACACTTGAAGATGAGGGGTTGATTATCCGAAAAGATTATCAGCAGATTCCGCCGAAAGTGGAACGGCAAAAACAGGAATGGCATATTTTGAAACCACTCCTGTTTTTCTTTATTGATTATCTAAGTTTTCTCCGTTTGTTTCTATGACTTTTTTGTACCAATAAAATGATTTCTTTCTGCTGCGTGCCAATGTACCAGTTTGGTCGTTATGTTTATCTACGTATATAAATCCATAGCGTTTGTCCATTTCTCCTGTACCTGCACTAACCAAATCGATGCATCCCCAAGGGGTATAACCGATCAAGTCGATTCCATCTTCCTCAACTGCTTTTTTCATCTGTACTATATGTTCACGTAAATATTCGATTCGGTAATCGTCTGCAATCGTTCCATCTTGTTCTATTTTATCATAGGCTCCTAATCCATTTTCTACAATAAATAATGGAACACAATACCGATCTGCAAACCAGTTCATGCTGTACCGCAGTCCAATTGGATCAATCTGCCAGCCCCAATCGGATGCTTTTACATAAGGATTTTTAACAAGCATTTCTTCTTCTATATAGTCATAATAAGGATTATTTTGTTTATGATCAATTGCAAAGGACATATAATAACTAAATCCAATATAGTCTACACATCCCTGCTTTAGAATTGACAAATCTTCCTCTGTTATATCTATATGAAATTGCTTTCTTTCCCAATATTTTAAAATATTACATGGATATTCTCCTTTTACATGTACATCAGCAAAATAGTATCGTTTTTGCATGGCTTTTTCTGCCATCAGTATATCTTCTGGTTTACAGGAATATGGATAAATCGGGCACATAGCAATCATACAGCCAATGACAAAATCGGGATTTATCTCATGTCCCACCTTTACTGCTTGTGCACTTGCTACTAATTCATAGTGTGCAGCCTGATACATCACTTCTTCTTTCTTTTCTTCTTTTGCATATTGGATTCCAGAATTAAAGTATACACTCTCTTCATTTAAGAAATTTGCCTGGTTATTAATTTCATTAAACGTCATCCAATATTTAACCTTATTTTTATAACGTTTAAAACAAATTTCTGCAAATTTTACAAAAAAATGAATGAGTCTTCTGCTGCGCCATCCACCATATTTTTTCACTAGATGCAATGGCATTTCAAAATGGCTCAATGTAATAACTGGCTGGATTCCATATTTTAAACATTCATCAAATAATTTATCATAGAATTGCAGCCCAGCCTCATTTGGTTCTGTTTCATCTCCATTTGGAAATATTCTGCTCCATGCAATGCTAGTCCGAAAGCATTTAAATCCCATCTCTGCAAGTAGCTTAATATCTTCTTTATAATGATGATAAAAATCAATTGCTTCATGATTTGGATAGTATTCTCCTGATACAATGCCATCTGTAATGCGACGCTTTTTTTCTCTCGTACCTGCTGTCACCACATCCACAATGCTCAAACCTTTTCCATCTACATTGTATGCACCTTCTAATTGATGAGCAGCTACCGCACCTCCCCACAAAAAGTCTTTTCTAAAACTCATCTCAATTCTCCCTATATATTATTTCACTTCGACTAACTCAATTTGGAAGTTCAATTCTTTTCCTGCCATCTCATGGTTCGCATCAAACGTAATCGTTGTTTCTTCTTTTGCAGTTACCTTCACAGGAAATGGCTGTCCATATTGATTGGATAAGTACACTTGCTGTCCAACTTCTAACTCTTCGGAACCTGGAAGCTGTGCAATCTCAACGGTAAAAATAGCATTTGGATTTGACATACCATAAGCTTCTTCTGGCATCAAATGAACATTTACGATTTGACCAACTTCCATATTGGCTACAGCAGCGTCAAACCCTTTAATCATTTGTCCAGCGCCACAAATAAATTCCAATGGTTCTCCACGATCATAGGAAGAATCGAACTGTGTTCCATCATTGAATGTTCCTCTATAATGAGTACGGCATGTTTTACCTACATTCGGTCCTGTAATTGCAGGCTGCGATCCACATCCTCCACCGCAGTTTCCTCCACAAGAATGTTCCTGATGACCACAACTATGACCTTCTTCATGGTGGTGATCACAATTTGCTCCAGAAGACACTAACTCTCCCTTCAAATAAGCTTCCACTGCCTGGTCTGCATCTCCCTGTGCACCAGAACATAATTCAACGCCTGCCTCTGCAAGTGCAGCCTGTGCTCCACCGCCAATTCCACCACAAATCAGTACATCCACAGATTGGCCAGCCAAAAGTCCAGCCAAAGCTCCATGTCCAGTGCCGTTAGAACTAATCACTTCACTGGAAACTACTTTATTATCTTCCACCTCATAGACTTTGAAAAACTCTGTTTTTCCAAAATGTTGAAAAATGTTTCCATTATCATAAGTTACCGCTATTTTCATTTGTTTTTCCTCACTTTTCTATATTTTAATAAAAATTGATTTACCATAGGTAAGCATCATTTATTATATCACATTTTTACTGTATCAAAAACGTACTTTTATTATTCTTCTTTCTGCCTGCCCATTTCAATTATTATATGCGAATTACTGTTCTTTTTTATTCAGCAATTATTCGATTGAAATGCAGAATACCCTCAAATAGTTTTCTGCTTCCTTTCCTAGTTGAGGGTATTTATCATTTCACTATTCACTTTTTTATTTTCTTTTAATGATTTCATCACGACCTGGTCCATTGGATACCATTGTAATTGGAACTCCAATTTCTGCTTCGATTGCATCAATATAATCTCTGCATTCTTTTGGAAGTTCGTCATAGTTCTTGATTCCACGAATATCACATTTCCATCCAGGTAATGTTTTCCATACTGGCTTTGCAATTTCTAACTTAGTTGTTGTAGGGAAATCTTTTGTCACTTTTCCATTAATCTCATATCCAACACAGATTGGAATTTCATCCAAATATCCTAATACATCCAATACAGTTAATGCAACCTCCGTTGCGCCTTGAATTCTACATCCGTATCGTGTTGCAACTGCATCAAACCATCCCATACGTCTTGGACGTCCTGTTGTTGCTCCAAATTCTCCAGCGTCTCCTCCACGCTTTCTTAATTCGTCTGCTTCTTCTCCAAAAATCTCACTTACAAATGCTCCTGCTCCTACTGCACTGGAATAAGCTTTTACTACGGTAGTAATATTTTTAATTTCATATGGTGGAATACCTGCACCAATCGCACCATAAGCAGCCAATGTAGAGGAAGAGGTAACCATTGGATAAATACCATGATCTGGATCTTTTAAGGAACCTAATTGACCTTCCAACAAAATATTCTTTCCTTCTTTGATTGCCTGATGTAAAAACAGTGAAACATCACATACATATGGCTCTACCATTGCCTTATATTCTAATAATGTATTATAAACTTCTTCGGAATCTAAAAGAGGCTTATGATAGAGATGTTCCAATAAAACATTTTTCATTGCAACAACTCGTTCTACTTTTTCCTTTAATACATCTTCTGGAGCAAACAATTCGCTTACTTGGAAACCAATCTTTGCATATTTATCAGAATAGAAAGGTGCGATTCCAGACTTTGTGGAACCAAAGGATTTTCCTCCCAGACGTTCCTCTTCATATGCATCAAATGCAATATGGTAAGGCATTAAAATCTGTGCTCGATCTGAAACTAGAATCTTTGGTTTTGGAACTCCTCGACTCACAAGTTCATTAATTTCATTAAATAAATAAGGAATATTCAATGCGACTCCATTACCAATCACACTGGTAGTATGTCCATAGAATACACCTGATGGCAACAAATGTAATGCAAATTTTCCATAATCATTGATAATCGTATGTCCCGCATTGCTTCCGCCCTGAAATCTTACAATAATATCCGATTCCTGGCCAAGCATATCTGTAATTTTTCCCTTTCCTTCGTCACCCCAATTGGCGCCTACAATTGCTCTTACCATAGTATTTTTCCTCCTAAAACTACAAGCGTAACTAATAGTGTTTCTGATCCTCGCCCAAACGCAAGCTTTCATGAATGCGTAACACCATAAACTCTATTGTTATATGATCTATTTTTAACAAGTGAACTACTCGGAAATAAATACCCGAGAATCCCTGTCCTAAACCTTAAAACGAACGCATATGTTCTCAGTACACCATTTACAGTATAAATGATTACAGGAAGAAAATCAATAAAAACTTCAAAAAAGACTATGCTATAAATAATATATAAAAAAGTTAAAAAAATCTTCTTATTTTCTTGAAAATATATTATAATA
>OEQY01000124.1_pt1 | contig 22142 bp, 22 predicted proteins | sample 1539871 | NCBI WGS metagenome assembly OEQY01 (sample SAMEA3891877, study PRJEB23780) | metagenome | biome: terrestrial biome; feature: animal house; material: Caecal content | place: Italy | collected 2015-05-05 | reverse complement strand
TTTCGGAACACGAAAAACTCCGTCACACTCAACTGGCTAAAGCCAATAATAAAAGACAAAGGAGTCACATGGTTTCATTGACTCCTTTTTTGCTAAATAAAATTAATTATAACTCTCCACATATCGATTTAATAACAAGGGGGTATCCTTATGACTGATCCAAAACAAACCGTACCTTTCGAACAAAATGATAACAAATCCACTGATACAAAGCAATTATCTGACACATGGCCAGATGATGCCTTAGCCGATTTAGCGGATTATATCGAGGAGCAGGGCGTTTATATACGTCAATAACATTATTGAAATAATTAATTTCTAACTATTTATATGCAATGAAAAAGAGCATCCCATCTTATCTTGTCAGTCAGTATAAAATGAGATGCTCTTTTTTCTTATCTTATTTTCTTACAAATGCTGCAACCTTTTTATCACAAATCTGAATATGGTTTTTCAGCCATTCCACTACATTTTTATTAACAGCCTCTACAAATTCATCGGTTGGACCCTCTTCTTCTTCCAACATTTCTTCTAATTCCTTAATTGCCTTTACAAACGCTGCATGTTGTGCTTTATGTGCTTCAATCTCTGGATAAGAAGCTTCTTCTTGCAGCTTTTCTTCTGCCGCAAAATGAAATTCCGTATAATCCATTAAAAATGCCAGTGTTTGTATCGCCACATTTTTCTTTTTTCCATTTTCCAAACTATCTGTTAATTTATTCACACGTGCAATTAATTCTTGATGCTGTGTGTCAATTAATGAATTCCCCGTCTCCAAACTTTTGTCAAAAACAATAGCCATCCCCAATCCTCCTATTTCTTTATTCTTCTACAAAAACCTCTTTACCCAATCCACAAATCGGACAAACCCAATCTTCTGGAAGATCCTCAAATGCTGTTCCTGGTTCAATTCCATTATCTGGATCTCCTACTTCTGGATCATATACATAACCGCATGGTTCACAAACATACTTTTTCATATCAATTACCTTGTCCTTTCTAGAGATTTATTTATCATTTGTTATTATATCCAAGCTTCTAAAAAAATTCCGTAACATTTGCAACATTTTTAATTATTTTTTATTTGAAATTCGAATCTCAAACGAATAATGAATATCTTTCTGCGCATCAATATGATATGCTCGTTCGACATCCGTTCCCCAGCTATCAATACCTCCCACTCCTCTTACCGCTCCCATAACACATAAAACGGTTCTTCTAGGCAGAGGCAACTCTTCTTGATGGGTCGCATTCTCCAATTCTTCTGCTGTATATGGAAGACAGGAAAATGCAAATTTGGAATCCACAGCAACAAACTTTAATGCCGTTGTCTTTTTTTCTTGTTGACGATTATCCAGTACAGTATTTCGATATACTTCCACCCATTCTGTATCCATATGCATTCCGCATTCTTGTGGAACAATATAGTTTGTAACTGGCATCCCTTCCACTTCATAAATTCCTGGAATCGCTCCCTCTTTTCTATCTGGATAAGTTTCACCTGACAGCCCTTTATAGCAATATTTCTCTGCCTTTGTAGGCATAATAAAACGCATTCCAAATGCCGGAAGTTCTGGTAATCCCTCTTTTCCCTTATACTGGACATCCACTTTTATCGTTCCAATTGCAGAAACTTCATAAGTCACGATAACCTCAGCAGTTGGTACAGTAATCGTTTCATAATGAAATCGAACGGTTACCTTTTGTGCATATTCTTCTGCATGATACCGATTATTTTCAGGAGCAATCGGCAAAGGAATAACGTTGTCATCTACCAAAACTTCAATCGCTTTACAGCGAATAAATAAATCTGCACTCAGCCACATTCCAGACTTTAATGGGAAGCCACTTCCTCGGTCATTATCCGTTGTAGCTCTCCAAAAAGTTGGTTTTGGAGTTCGATACAGCCATTCTTTTCCATAGGCAACTAGCGACTCCATTCCTCCTGTCTGATAGGAAAAAATATAATGAAATCCATGTCCATGCAGTCCTAATGTTACATCTCCATATACAAGCTGCATTTGCTTAGTTGTATTTTCCATAATAATATCTCACCTCCTGCATTGCTGGTTTTTCAGTTCGATCTGCAAAAACAATTCCATTTGCTGAAAACTCATAATCGGATGGCCGATCATCAAAATCCCCTCCATACCGAAGTACCTTTTCTCCTGTAACTTCATCCACAACCCAAAGTGCCTGATCAATAAAATCCCATATAAATCCACCTTGATACATCTCATAGCGATCCAATAGTTGGATATAAGATTTCATTCCACCTAAAGAATTTCCCATATCATGCATGTATTCACACAAAATAAATGGTTTTTTCGGATTCTGTTCTAAGTATGTTACAATTTGTTCTGGAGTTGCATACATACGGCTTTCTATATCTGAAATACAATCTTCATAGGTACGATTATGGAATACCCCTTCATAATGTACTAGACGGCTCGGGTCAGTTTCTTTAAAAAACTGATTCATCTTTTTCAATCCTTCCCCTGCATAAGATTCATTTCCTAATGACCAGAACAGAATGGAAGTATGATTTTTTAATACTTCAAAATTGGTTCTTGCACGATCTAATACAACCGCTTCCCATGCCTTTATACTTCCTGGTACATTCCAAGATGTCTCTACTTTTCCGAGTTTCTGCCAAGAGCCATGTGTCTCCAGATTCGTCTCTGCCATAACATAGATTCCCTCTTTATCACATAAATAGTACCAATCCATTCGGTCTGGATAATGGCAGGTTCGGACTGCATTAATATGATTTCTTTTTATGCATTCCATATCCCATTGCTGCTCCGAATCAGAAATACATCTTCCATTCTGTGCACTCCATTCATGTCGATTTACTCCATTGATAATGAGTCGTTTCCCATTTAAATAAATTACTTTTTCTCGAATCTCTATTTTACGGAAGCCAACCTGATATGGCACAACTTCCACCAATGCTCCAGCTTGATTATAAACTTCCAATTCTAACTCATATAAATAAGGATTGTGATTATCCCATAAAGTGACTGGCTCAGGCATTTCATAGCATAACTGCATCTGTTCTTGCATCGGCATAGATGTTTCAATACAAGAATGGTTTCCATCACGTAAGCAAATCTTTACTTCTCCAAACTCTTTCACAGCAGAATTCTTTAATGCAATCTTCAGCTTGCCCTTTCTATCTTCCAATGACACTTCTGGCTTTACCCATAGATCTTCAATATGAACTTCTGGCTTTGCATAGAGGTTTACATCCCGAAAGATGCCAAAAAATCGGAAAAAATCCTGATCTTCCAAAAATGCAGCGGTACTTCTCTTATGGACTTCCACTGCCAACCGATTTCCTTTCTCCTTTATCGCATCCGTTAAATCAAATTCCGACGGAGTGAAACTATCTTCTGCATATCCGATAAATACTCCATTTAGCCAAACATACATCGCCTGTTCCACACCTTCAAAACTGATGTAAATTCGTTTTCCCCTCATCGTTTCGTCTAAATCAAATATTTTTATGTAGGAACCAACTGGATTATAATCCGCTTCACTGAACATTCCTTTTCCGTCCCAACCAGGAAGACTATACGCAGGTCTTCGGAATATATGTCCTTCCCAAGGGTACATCGTATTAATATAATGGAGCTTATCATATCCTGCTAATTCAATATGTTTTGGCACTTCGATCTTATCAAATCCAGAATAATCATAGTCCTCTTTATAAAAATCATTTGGACGCTTTTTGGCATTCTCACTATAATAAAACTCCCATACCCCATTTAAACATTGTTTCAAAGAACTTTTATCGTTTGAACATTCTTCTCTGTTTCCGTAAAATCGATGATCGCTATGTGCTGGGATCTGATTTACCCGAAAAACTTCTGGTTGATCCAACCATTTAATATCTGCCTCCATATCAATCTCCTTTCGCTCGTCCATTTTCTAATATTGATAGTTCAATGATATCATCTTTCGTTTCATTTGACCATGGAATATTTTGATATTTTTTTGTACTTTTCGTTCCAATTTATGTTATACTAAATATTAAATGTAAAATGATAGGAGGCGATAATATGGGGCATATTACCTCAAAAAATGCATACAAAAGTTTGGAAGAACGAATTAATTGGTTTACACAGGGAGCACCTGCTTCTGAGACATTTTATAAAATTTTACAAGTATTATTTACCGAAAAAGAAGCTCGTGTCATGTCCATGCTGCCTGTTCGACCATTTACAATCAAACGTGCGGCTCGAATTTGGAATACTTCTGAAGCAAAAGCAGAAAAAGTATTGGATCAACTATGTGAAAAAGCGTTATTAGTAGATTCTACTCACAATGGAGTCCGAAAATTTGTCATTCCTCCTCCAATGGCAGGCTTTATTGAATTTGCTTTAATGCGAACAAGAGGAGATATTGATCAAAAATATTTAAGTGAATTATATTATCAATATATGAATGTGGAAGAAGATTTTGTCAAAGATCTTTTCTATGCTACGGAAACCAAACTCGGACGTGTCTATGTTCAAGAACCAGTGCTAACGAATGAACATACGAATCACATTTTAGATTATGAACGAGCCAGTCATATTATTGAAGAGGCAGAATATATTGGACTAGGACTCTGCTATTGCCGACACAAAGCCTACCATGCAGGTCATCCATGTGAAATCGATGCACCATGGGATGTTTGTCTTACATTCGGAAATGTTGCCCGTTCTCTTGCAGAACATGGCGGACATGCTCGCTTAATCTCAAAAGAAGAAGCAATGGATGCATTACAACGCTCCTATGAAGCAAACTTAGTGCAGATTGGAGAGAACGTTCGAGAAAATCCAGCATTTATCTGTAATTGCTGTGGATGCTGCTGCGAGGCATTGCAGGCTGCCCGCAGATTTGCACCTGTTCAGCCAGTTGCTACTACGAATTATATTCCCAAAATAGACACTCATACTTGTGTTGGATGTGGAAAATGTGCAAAAGTCTGTCCAGTTGGTGCTATTACAATGGAAGAAAATCCAGAAACTCATAAAAAACAAGCCGTTCTTCATAAAGAACTCTGTCTTGGATGTGGCGTATGCGCTAGAAACTGCAATCCAAAAGCGATTCACTTAGAACGGCGTCCAATTGAAGTAATCACTCCAGTTAACAGTACACATCGTTTTGTACTGCAAGCAATTGAAAAAGGTACACTACAAAATCTTTTATTTGACAACCAGGCATTTGCCAATCACCGTGCCATGGCACAAATTTTTGGAGCCATTTTAAAACTTCCGCCAATTAAACAGGCGCTTGCCAGCCAACAGTTTAAATCCATTTATTTAGACAAACTGCTATCTAGTCAATTAAATAAGCAGAGAGCAAAGCAGAAAAAAGAAACTTCTATAGAATAATACATCACAATAAAGCGGTATGTAATTTTTAACTTTACAGAATTTTATTTTCCCATAAAGTTAAAAATAACATACCGCTTTTTCTTTATCATATTGGAAGATCTCTGCGATGGAATATCACAATCCCAGCTACTATAAGTAGGATTCCTACAACATATAAAATACTACAACCCACCCATGCTTCCTGCTTTCCAATAAGGAAATTATCTATCTGAAACAATGTTAATGGTGTAATCAGTCTCAATTTTTCAAATTTTTCTCCAACTTGTGCAATCATCTGAACCAAAATGGAATAAATAATAACACCTGCTCCAATTCCTGTCGCTCGTTTTGAATCGTTACATAAACAAGATGGAAAAAAGCAAACTCCTGCAAAAAATACAAGCAATCCAAATAATCCTATATTAAGATTGAAAAATTCTTTTATCTCCATTTCATCAGGAAATAGAATATGACTTGTAATTAATATTAATCCAGTTACATAGATTACCATAAGAGCAATATATGTCACCAAAACAGCTGCCTGTGTTAACCCAAAACTCCAACGCTTTTTTGGAACGGTTAAGAAATATACCATAGAACCATGATCTACATATTTTGCAACCAATCTGCCTGCTAAAATAATGATAAAAACTCCAGGAAATGCTACAAAAAGCATCCCATATAAATAGCCCGCTACAAATTCCAACAATGTAGTTCCCACATCTGCCATTCCAAATGCCGCAAATATCTCTGGCATACTCTCTGACATCATACGCAAACTATCTCCTAGTTTTGGATCAAACATCATTACAATCATCACAGAATACATAGTTAATACTCCAGCAAAGATTAGGAATAAAATAAAGTTTGCTTTCATTTCTCTGCAATACAACGTAACACGAATCATTTTTCTTCCTCCTTTAAGGAATAGAAATGCAAAAAGAACTCTTCTAAGCTCTGTGTGTGCACATTTATATCTACAACTGTATAAACAGCTGCTTTTTTTATCACCTCGTCCAGATCCATCCCTACATTTAAAACTACAGTTTCTTTTTCACACGCCGCATTGGAAACTTCAGAAGCAAATGCAGCCGCCATCTCGTTCGTCTGAAATGTAATTTTCATAATTTTTTTCCGATTGGAACGAAGCGTTTCCATACTTTCTACTGCAACTAATCTTCCATTTCGAATAATAACTGCCCGATCACAAGTTTTTTCTACTTCTTCAAACATATGGGAGGACATTAAAATCGTCTTTCCTCTTTTCTTTTCCTGTAAAATCAAGCTTACAAACTGCTCCTGCATGAGCGGATCCAAACCACTCGTTGGTTCATCCAAAATTAAAATTTCTGGGTCTTGCATAAAGGCACAAACAATTCCAATCTTCTGTTTCATCCCTTTTGACATTTTTTTGATCTTCCCAGTCGGATTGAAATCAAATCGACTCATTAACTCCTGTGCTCGTCCTAGATCTTTCATTCCTTTCATTTTCGCTACAAATTGAATAAACTCCATTCCATTCATAGAATCAATAAAAGCTGTTTCTCCAGGAAGATATCCCAAATAATTTTGGATTTTATCTGCATCTTGAAAACAGTCCATTCCAGCAATTCGCAAACTTCCAGAATCCGGTTTTATAAATCCTAGCAACTGGCGAATCGTTGTTGTCTTTCCTGCTCCATTTGGTCCTAGAAATCCTAACACCTCTCCTTTTTTTACTTGAAAACTAAGATCAAAAACACCTCTTTGCCTACCATAATCTTTTGTAATATGATGAATCTCAATTAAATGTTCCATATGATTTCTTGCCTTTTGCGAAATATCCACCTACGATTTCTTTTACAACTTTAATGTGTCTGTCCAGTTACAATACCTTCTTCTTCTACTCCCAACACAACTGCTTCAATTGCATACTCCAAACTCTTTTCAATTTCATCCAAAGACATTCCTGGTGTCGTGGCAGGTTTTCCAATTAACTGACTTGTTGCAAACGGAACATGAATAAATCCTGCCTTTATATTTGGATACTTTTTCTGAGTCATATATAATACATTATACATTACGCAGTTACATACATAAGTTCCAGCAGTATAAGAAATGCTGCATGGCAAGCCATGCTCCTGAACATGTTTCACCATAGCACGGATCGGTATTGTCGCAAAATATGCGGTATCTCCATCTGGCTGTAACGCTTCATTCAATGGCTGTTCTCCTGCATTATCTGGAATTCTAGCGTCCGCAAGGTTAATCGCAACCTGCTCAATTGTTATATGAGATCTGCCGCCAGCCTGTCCTACATTAATTACAATATCTGGATTATATTTTTGAATTCCCTCTTCCACTGCTAGACAACTTTTGGAAAATACTGTAGGAATTTCTAATTTTATGATCTCTGCTCCTGCAATCTGCTCTGGAAGCATTTTTACCGCTTCATAAGCAGGATTCACCGTTTCTCCTCCAAATGGATCAAATCCTGTAACTAAAATCTTCATTTTGTTTCCTTCTTTCCCTCTTTATTTTATCCATCATCCTGATTTTTTTATTTGAAAATAATCATATAAGCAATCTGCACTACAATCATAATTAATGCCACTACGATTTGATTTTTAATTACCCCAAACCGGTCTTTCATATCCAAGATTGCAACTGGTACAATATTAAAGTTAGCAGCCATTGGTGTCAACAATGTACCACAGTATCCCGTTGTTAATGCAACCGCTCCGATTAAAATTGGATCGGCTCCATATGCCAAAACAAACGGTGCGCCGATTCCAACCGTCATTACTGTAATTGCTGCAAATGCATTTCCCATAATTGCGGTAAATACGACCATTCCGATTCCAAATACAACAATTCCTAAATTTACATTGCCAGCTGGCACAATCATTCCAATAATTTTGGATATTACTTCTCCTACACCTGCTGCTGTAAAGATGCCTCCCAAACATGCTAAAAGCTGAGGAAGTAAGCAAAGCGGCCCCATCATGGACAAGAATCGCTCCGAATCGTCCAAAAATACTTTTGGCTTGTTATCTTTTGAATAGCACATCAATAAAATCATGGCAATTATAACACCGACGGTAATTCCAACAAGAGAACTAATTTTTGTAAATAATGCAAACACCAATGCCATAACTCCCATACAAAGTGCCGGAACAAATATCTTCATACCAATTTTCTTAAACTGAGCTTTGGAATATTCTTTCGATGCAGTTTCTTGCTTTCCTGGTTTCACTCGCTTAAAGATTGCCGGAATAACCATAATTACAACGAGAATTCCTGTAACTTCAGGTGGCATCCAACGTCCAAATGCACAGGCAACTCCAAAAAAGCACCAAAATATCGCAGTTCCAATTCTGGAAGGATTTTCTTTATCCAATAAATTTTTCACACCCGCATAAAATGTGATAAGACCAATAATAATATATACGATTTCCAGAAGTTTATCACCTAAACTTATTGTTGAATCCATTATTTTCCTCCTCTGCCGTTTGTTCCATAATACTTTTTACGTAATCTCGTGTCACGAATCATAAAATAGATACATGAAACAAGCAGTGCAATTAAAGCGATTGGAATCGATACCTTCGCTAAATCAATTACCTCTACTTCATAACCAAGGGAACTTAATGTAGACTGAACAAGTAATGCTGCTGCTCCTCCTACAAATAACACTTGGAAGAAAAACCATGCAATATTTTCCATTGCCGATGCCATTCCCTTCACTTCTTCAATATACTCTTCTTTTACTTCTTTGTTTTCTGCCTCCAGTGCACCCTCTGCCATAGGAATTACAACTGGACGAATAAATCCTGCAACGCCCCCAAATCCTACATTAAATGCACCAAAAAATGCACGCATAATTCCATATGCACAAACTAACTTTCCACTTGTAACGCCTTTCAACTTACCAATTAATGCCGCAGCTGCCTCTCTCAATCCGTTTCTTTCCAAAGTTCCTGTTACAAGTAAAATCATAATGAAAATTGTCATACTTCTGTTTGAAGTAAAATTTGAGCCAAGAATCTCTAAAAATCCCTGTACTCCGAGACTTCCTACAATTGCTGTTACAACGGCAGACACAGATACAATTAGAATCGAATCTAATTTTAGTGCAAATCCTACAATTACAACAACAATTCCAAGCAATTTTAACAGTTCTACCAGCTCCATAAAAAATCCTCCTAATTTTATTAAAGCAGATAGCCAAATTTTTGCTTATCTGCTCTTAAATTAATATTTATTATTGTATCTTTTATCCTTTAATTCGTCAAGTTAGCACATTAAATTTATATAGTATATTTTATCATTTTATATTTAACGCTCTTATTTGCTCCTTGTTTTCAATTCTGGCATAATCGTTATCAGCATTGTAAAGAAACTTGCACATCCTCCAATTAAATTTGAAATTGGCTCTGCCCAAAATACTCCATTCACCCCCATTCCTCCAAACATTGGAAGAATCACGGTAAGAGGAACGACAATAATTACCTTACGAAAGATTGAAAAAAACGTAGCTTTTTTCGCTTTTCCCAACGCTACAAAAACCGATTGCCCTGTAAATTGCAATGCCATAAAACAAAATCCAAAAAAATAAATATGAAGTGCTGGAATACCGTCCTTTACCAACTCCCCGCTTCCATCAAAAATCCGAATAAAAATCTCTGGAAACAGCCTTAAAATTCCCCACGACAAAATCGTATAAGAAAAACATGCAATCGTCACAAAAGAAATTGCTTTTTTCACACGATCATAAGCTCCTTCTCCATAATTATAGCTCATAACTGGAGATGCCCCATTGGTAATACCCATAACTGGCATAGTAAAAATTTCTCTGACCGAGTTTAACACAGTCATAATTCCAATATATAAGTCCCCTCCATATACTTGCAACGTCGCATTGCAGACAATTTGAACCAGCCCATTCGTAAATGCCATAATAAATCCAGATATTCCAAGCGATACAATGGAAATCACTCGTTTCCATTTTATTTTCATACAATCTATCTTTAAGCGTAGTTCTGCTTTATTTCCAGTCAAAAACTTCATAACCCAAAGTGCAGAGCTAAACTGAGATAAAATCGTCGCAAATGCCGCACCCCGAACGCCCATATGAAATACAAATATAAAAATTGGATCTAAAATGATATTGAAAACAGCCCCAATCAAAACAGTAAACATACCAATATTACCAAATCCCTGGCTATTGATAAATGGATTCATTCCAACCGAAATCATAACAAAAACGGTTCCTATTAGATAAATTTGCATATACTGTTCTGCATATACAAAAGTCGTATCACTCGCTCCAAATAAATATAAAATCGGCTTATAAAAACATAATCCAATCACCATTAATAAAATACCTGTGCCAACTAACATGACAAAAGTATTTCCCATAATTTTTTCTGCCTCTTCTTCATTTCCCTTTCCACGTTCTATTGCACAGAGCGGTCCTCCTCCATTTCCAAACAAGTAGGTAAACGCTGTAATCAACGTAATAATCGGAAAACAAAGTCCCACTCCTGTTAATGCCAGCGTACCAATTCCTTCAATTCTTCCTATGTACATTCGATCTACAATATTATAAAGAAGATTTAAAAACTGTGCGACTGTCATAGGCACTGCAACTTCTAAAATATTTCGATATACACTCCCCTTTGAAAAATCTGTCTGATGTGTTTTCACACGACCACCTCCATATGTACTGAAAAAGCCATTTTATCCACAAGCGTATAAGCATATTCTATACTATACGCAACGAAGCACCCTGTTCAAGATTTCTCATAAACCGTTACTTAAAACGTTTCGTAATAACACTTACAAAAAATCTTTTATCAGGATGCTTACCTGCATAGATCTATTTTACAATAAAATAAAAAATTCCACAATGACTTTTATGTAGACTAGAGATTCTCAGCCTACTTTGCTTCCTACTTACTACTTTTTCCATGAATCATATTTATGATACCACAGATAGCTCCAAATAGAACACCTGCAACTGGCCATATAATCCATGTTTTTTCCCAATCCATCGTACTTAAGCTAAACCACAAATAAATTGCTGTTATAATACACCAATAGACACCTGCAACTGGAGAAATTTTCTTTTCTCTTTCCTTTTTTTCTTCTGTATAATCCCCCTCCTGCAATAATTTCTGATAACTTCCAGAAATCATGCCTGACCATACAAATAAATAAACTGCCGCACTTACAATAATTAATAGCAAGTCAACACAATAAACTAAAATTAGCTCAGACGCTTGAAATGCTGCTGCTATCAGTAATGGAATCGCACTTATAATACATAATGTAACCCCAACTGCAACACAGATTCGATGTGTGGATTCAAATTCCTCTTTTTTCTTTCGTACAATCCCTTCCACACCATACTGTAAAGAAAAAACTTCCTTTTCTAAGTACTCATACTTTTCTAACTGCATTCCATTCAATATGAATGACGCAACTGCTCCTCCAACAATTAGCAGTAACACGATAACTCCAATTCCTCCAGCAGTATCTTCAGAAAATCCACCATAATACTCCGACATTCCTCCCAGCAGAATCAATACAACTGGTGAAAAAACGCAGGCTGTGGCTGCAAGTGCAAATTTCCATGCCATTTTCGTAGTTAAGTCCATAAATCGATTTGCTTCTTCTAATGAAACCATTCTAATTTTATTTTCATATTTTTCATGTTCTGGATCATTGTCTTCATATTCCAGACTATCTTTTAACAGAAAGTCTGTACTTACATCAAAGATTTGACTTAATTTAATAATCTTATCTAAATCTGGAAGAGAAGATCCACTTTCCCACTTTGATACCGACTGCCTGGATATATCCATTTTCATAGCTAATTCTTCTTGTGACCATCCATTTTTCTTTCGAAGCATAATTAATTTTTCCGATAAAATCATATTTGCTCCTCCTTTTCACTTATTTTTAAAAAAGTATAGCAAAAAATCCATTAGACAGCCACCAATTATACTTGAAACTTTGTCAACCAACCGTTGCATTTTCCTATTTATTTCTCAATCCTACACTTATTACCGCATAAATTCGGGGATTGGGCAAACTTCAGTATCCATTATGATACACTAACAATTCCAGCTAACACATTTTTATAATCTTCATAGTTCTTTTCCAGCAGTGTAGGTGTATCCAATCCATATGGACATTTGGACGCACATTTTCCACAGTGAAGGCATGTCTCAATTTTTTTCATATTTTCTTGCCACACTTCATTTAACCAATTTTGGGAAGGAGAACGTCGAAGCAACTGAATCATTCTCGCACAAGTGGAAATCTCGATTCCCTGTGGACATGGCATACAGTATCCGCATCCACGGCAAAAGCTTCCAGAAAGTTCTTTCCGATCGTTTTCGATAATACTGCGAATTTCTTCATTTAATACAGGCGGATTTTCCTGGAAAGATAAAAATTGCTTTAATTCTTCTTCCCTTTGAACTCCCCAGAGTGGCAATACCCCATCGTATTGATCGGCAAACCAATAACAGACATCTGCTCTTGTCAATAATCCTCCTGCCAAACCTTTCATTCCTAAAAATCCCATACCAGCGTTTACACAGTTTTTCATTAACTCAATTTCTTTTTCTGTGGAAATATAGGCAAATGGGTACTGCAATGTTTCATATAAACCACTATCAATCGCTTCCTGTGCCACATGGAGCAAATGTGCGGTTATACCAATATGACGAATTTTCCCTTCTTTCTTCGCCTCCACCATTGCATCATAAACTCCATCTGCTTCTCCTGGACGGAAACATTTCGGAGCACAGTGAAGCTGATAAATATCAATATAATCCGTTTTCAATTTGCTCAATGAAGTTTCCAAATCTTTTTTTACCGCTTCTCCTGTCTTAGCTGGAGTTTTTGTCGCAATATAAATGCTTTCTCTTGGAATATCCGCAATTGCTCTTCCCAGTTTTTCTTCACTGTCAGAATAACTTCTCGCCGTATCAAAGAAGTTCACACCACCTTCATATGCCTGATGAATCAACTTAACGGCTGTCTCCATATTTACACGCTGAATTGGGAGTGCTCCAAATCCATTTTTATTTGCTATAATTCCCGTATTGCCTAATCTTACAGTTCTCATTATACTCCTCCCATTTCTGTACTTTATTGTTCTTCTGGGTATTTTAATCCCCAATCATTACGCAGTTTCGTCATAATATTCATAACATCTATCGTATAATCCAAATGCATCGGATTTTCTGAGTCAAACGGATTTCCCTGTGCAATCGTCTGCTCCATATCATTGACCTCATAACACAACGCCAAAACGCTGTCTTGTTCTTGAATTACTTCTTTTTCCGATGAATCCGTATAAGTAATCACCGCTTCCTTTCCTCTTGGATAATTATAAATCTCAATATATCCCTTTTCAAATGCAACCATTCCACGCTTTGGCTGTTTTGCACGTAATGACAAAGAAACCGTTGCCATTTCCTGTTTCTCATTCATCAATAAAATTCCAGCCTGCTCATCCACACCAGTTGGAGCTAATTTCACCTGTGATACAATTTGATTTGGTGTTTCCGTCATAAACCACCGAACAAACGACAATGCATATACTCCAATATCCAACAATGCACCACCAGCCAGATTTGGATTAAAAAACCGATTTGTCTCATCATACTCCTTATAACTTCCAAAATTCATCTGGATAAACCGTAGTTCTCCTAATTTTCCAGTCTTAATAATCTGACTTAATTTCTTGTAAAGCGGCATATGATAAATCGTCATTGCCTCTGCCAAAACCAAATTTTTTTCCTTTGCCAGTTCCACTGCCTGCATCAATTCCTGTGAATTCAGCGTGACCGACTTTTCACAAAGCACATGTTTTCCATGCTTTAATGCTTCCAATATATAAGAAATATGAGTATTATGCGGTGTAGCAATATAAACAACATCCACATCATCATCTATAAACACATCTTCGATTTTCTTATATACGTTTGGAATATGATATTTTTCGGCAAATGCAACGGCTTTTTCATAAGTTCGATTTGCTACCCCATACAGCGTTGTATTTTTTTGCTCCATCGCTTGTGCTATCTGCTGTGCAATATCTCCACATCCTAAACTCACCCAACGATACTGTTTCATTGAAATCCTCCTAACATTAAGAAATCATTTTGTAAAGCTTTGCTTATTTTTATTTTAAAAGATTTCAATTCTTTTTACAATCCCTTTTCTGCCTAGACTCTGCAATTCTAATCCCCATGCCAGCAAGAACGCTTGACCTTTTATCTCTGGAACCATATAATAATACAATAAAAAACATTTCGATGGAGAAAAAATTTCATGAAAAAATATAGATGCAACTATTGTGGAAAGCAATTAGAAACTAGCTTAAACTTCTGCTCCCATGAATGCCAAAGAGCTTATGAACATAAAATTAAACAAGATACGAAAAAAATCCCTTATTTTTTACTTGGTATCCTATTAGGATTTATAATTATGTTCATTGGTATCCTTGTTAGTCATTCCAAGATAGAAGGAATTGGAATTACAATTATGGGACTCACTATAACTTTCTTACCTTTTACAACACCAGAAACAATACGATTGCTCGGCTATCAAAAAGCCAACGTTTTAGGCAGACTATTAGGAATTCTACTTGTATTCATTGGAATATGGATTGGCTTTGCTAATTGAAATTACATACAAAATTTTCTTTCTAAAATCTATTATTGGTCGGTTTAATCCAGAGTTTTGTTGCATTCTCAGATGGACTTCCTATACACCCCTTTCTGAGTAATAACAGATTCTTGCAGTCAACCGTTTTAATTAAAACTATTATAAAACTAATTCCAACGATTCCCCATATCATTTGAATGATTAAAATCAAATCCCAGACTTGTTCCCAAGCCCTTGTTTCATTTTCCCAAAATGGATAATAAATTTCATTTTGTTTCATCGAACGAGTGAAAAAATCTGGCAGTTCTTGAATTCTTTTTTTTATTGAAAAACGATCACTATGTTCCACTAACTCTACATCATTTTCTGAGAAAATTGCTTGTTTTTTTATTGTAGTAAGTGCAAATTGCTGAATCGGGTTTGGCATAATAATTTCATAACATGTAATTCCTACATTATCTCGGTGTTTTTTTAGTTGATCATATGCCAAGTAAATTTGGCTTTCTAACGCACCTGTTTTTTCTAAAAATGGATTTCTCTCCAATTGTATTACACCACTAATAGAGTAAGGCTCTCCTTCTATTTCTACTTCCATTCCTTCAACATTCAAAGAGCCAAATAGTTTCCATGCCGCAGTTTCATTTAGGACAACCATAGGAGTCGTGTTTTTATTGGAATCAAACCATGTACCTGTTTTTAATACAAACGGATGAAAGAAAAAGAAATCTCCTCCGACTCCAATTGCCTGCATCGTTTCGGTCATTTTCTCTCCTGAAACAGTGAGTTGTCCCTGTGTACTATAGGCAGAAATCCAATCCTGTTCTGCCTCGTCCGTCCTTCCATTTTGTTGCAAAATAACGTTCATCTCTTCTTCTGCTGTCTGGATTTCCTGTTTTGATATTTCCCGATCTTTTGAGAAAAATGCACGAATTTGAGCATAATCTTGTTCCTTTGACCAATGCATTGATAACGATTGATCTGAACACTTCGTTTTCATCCATTGCTGAGAGAACCACAAACCGAATCCAACTATAAGCCACAATACAGTAAAGTTTATCATTCTTTTCCATCTTTTATTCATAACCTGCTTCCTCTTCCACTATTCCATTAACCGCACTTGTTGTCCTCCTTCTAACGGAAGATTTGATGTAATCACTACATACTCATTTCCATATAAAGCTCCTGAAACAGCTGCCTGTGTATCATCCGACGCTTGTACTGTAACGGGAATTCGTTCGGTATAATAGCGATTTCCAAGCGGACTCGTTTTCGTTTGTATCGAAAGAAGGAAATTACCATCTTTATCACTTTGCAATGCACTGAGTGGAACAACAAAATCATAGCTTCCCTGATTTTGTTCAATTGCCAGCGTTATCATTTCTCCACTCGTTACTTCACCATTTAACTCAAATGTCAACATCCGCATATCTTCCGAAGTTCGGGTTCGTTCTTCTGATTGTGTAACTTCCTGCCCTATAATCGTTTTTAATGTCGCAGTAATATTTTGCAAATATCTTGGACTTACAATCACAGCAGTATCTCCCACATTTACTTCTGCTGCTTGAGATGCTGGCACAGAAAAACTCACTTCCATGACTTCTCCTTCTTGTAAAATAACTGCCATGGATTCTCCTGCCTGAACCGTTTCTCCCACCTCGGCAGTTACTTGCTGTAAGATTCCTGATACTGGTGCCACTAATTCCATTCCTTTGGTATTTTCTTCTAATTCCTTTATCGTTTCTCGTTTTCGAGTTATTGTTCTCCACTGTTTTACAATATCCAATTGTTTTAATAGCTTCGCTTGAATCGTATTTTTCTCCTCTGCTTTTGCTGCTTCCATCTGTGCCATACATTCTGCTTCACTTAATCCAAACTCTTCTAATCTTTTCTTTTCTTCACTAGAAATTCCACTCTCCACTACTAATTTTATGTAATCAATTTCTAACTGCTCCAATTCTTCCTTCTGCTGCTTTAAATCTACTTCCTGTTCCGATTGTACTACAAATAACACCTCCCCTTGTTCCACAGTATCTCCTGTTTGTTTCCTTTTCTCCTGAACAATTTGTGTATTTTCTGCTATTATCTCATGAGATTCTTCCGCTTTTACAAATCCACTTCCTCTGACTTGCTCTTGAATCACTCCTGACTGAATCTGCTGCATTGTCACTTGAGGAAGTGTAGCATTCATAATCGTATTGGAAAAAAAGGTAAGCAAAACCAATACAAACAGAAAAATTCCAGCAGCCCGTCTGATCCATTTCTTCCTTCTGCTTTTCTCCATAATTCCATCCCTTTCTGCTTTATTTTATTGAGCCTTGTGACGCAATTCCATCAATCAAATATTCTTCACCATACAAAAAAATTAATGCAACTGGAATCATATAAACAACTGCCGCTGCAAATGCAATCCCAATATCTTCCATCTGTATTTTCGATAAAAATACTGACAATGGGTAGAAATCCGCATTGGAAAATAGTACGACTGGCTGCTCAACCATATTCCAGTAATCAATAAAAACTAAAATTGCACAGGACGCAATTGCCCCTTTACAGATTGGAATAATGACACGGCAAAAAATTTGCCATTGTCCTGCCCCATCCATTTGAGCAGCCTCTACAATTTCCCAAGGAATTCGTCTCATATACTTCGTAAGCAAATATACACTAAATGGAGAAAATATTCCAGGAAACCAAATTGCCCAATTCGTATCCAATAAATTCATCCACTTAGCAACAAAATAATTTGGCACCAATGTAACTTGATATGGCATTAACATTAAAACAATATAACTAAAAAATACAATTGCCATAGCCTTCCCTTTTGTATTCGCAAATCCATACGCAGCCATACATCCTACCACCAACTGGAATACGACAATTGGTAGCACCAAAAATAAAGAATTCCAAAGTTTAAACAAATAATCTGGACTTTTTAGTAATACCGTAAAATACTGCTGTAACGATACCCAGTCGGGTATTAGTTTCAAATTAACATTCCCCATAGCCAATCCACCTGTTGTTTCTGAAAAAAGGACTCCATAATTCGACTGAATCTCTCTTTCTCCCATAAATGAATTTACCACAGTAATAATCATTGGCATTACAAATAACAACGCAATTCCACCTGCAAATGCTGTTAGAATAACCGATACGACTTTTCTTTTATATTTGGAAATTTTTACTGGACTCTTCATCCTTCCACATCCTTTCCAAACCAGTTTTCTGCCAAAAACAAAACTCCGATTATTATAATCATAGCGATTGAAATTAAAACTGCTGCTGCGGACATTTTCTGATAGTCTAACGTCCGAAATGTATTATTAATAAAATGCTGCAATAAATAAAGCGATTCATATGGATAATCACCTGTCATGATATACACTTCCCGAAATACTTTAAACGAATTTACAAACGACATTAATGTGACAAAAAACAGCGCAGGAGATAAATAACGCAGTTTTATCTTAAAAAATAGCCGCAGAGAAGAGGCTCCTTCCAGCACTGCCACTTCTACCGCATCTTTTGGAATGGAACTAAGCGATGCTAGAAATAAAATCATATTGTATCCTAAATTTTTCCAAAGAAATAATAATAAAATCACAAACTGACCCGAATTGGACTTTAACCAATCGACGGATGTTTGAAACCACTCATTCCATATCCCATGATAATCAAATAAAATCCTCCATACTAGCATCACAGAGGCAACTGGTACCATCATCGGACTCAGTAAACAAGTTCTTAACTGACTGCGAAAGGCAATCTTACAGTCTAACAATACTGCAAGCCCCAGTGAAAGAATTACCGCCAGTGGAACCGCTTGCAGTGAAAATAAAATTGTATTTTTCACTGCAATTTGAAATGCCTCATTCGATATCGTTGTAATAAAATTTTGCAAGCCAACAAACACTTTATTTACTGGATTATCCAACAAGGAATACCAAATGACTACCCCAAACGGAACAATAAAAAATATTAAAATTCCAATCCAACTCGGCAGAAAAAACACAAGATATCGTTTGCTTCTTGCAAAAAAACGAATATTTTTTGCTCGTCTCTTCATCCCCTCACGCCTTTCCATTCCATCCTTATAACGCTACATACTTTCTTTTATATAGAGAGAAATTCGATTTTGAATCAGATCAATTACTTCTTGCAAATTTCTTTGATCGGAAAAATAAGCAGCGGTTTCTTCCAGAATAATCTGATAAATCGTCTGATCCATTCCTTTTATTTTAGTAGTAGCATGAATCAAGGCTTCCAATTGCTCAATTTCCTGTTCTGTTGGATAGCCAAACTCAAAATTCCATCCACCATAAGCATTTCCAATTTCACTCTTTGCCTGAGTTTCATCTTCCATTATTTTTTGATAGATCATTTGCCGTGCCTGTTTCATAATTGGAAGCCCACTGCGATAATCACGATTCACAAGATCATTTTGGTATTCTTCACCGACAAAGTAATCCAATGCCTCCCATGCATCTTCTTTTTGCAAAGACTGCGTACAAATCGCCAAAGAAATTTCTGGATCAAATACTGCTCCAATTCCATCTGTAACAGGGAATCCCATCAAAGAAACAGGTTCTCCAAATACTTGTTTTGTAATGAGAAAATCGGATAATGTAGCATCAATCACTAATTGATCTTCAATTAACACATTTCCCGAATAGATTTCATTTAACGCATCCAAGTCTTCTTGTGCAGAATCAGGAAGTGTCTTCGCATACTCTAAAAATATTCCAAAAGAATCACCTGAAAAATCACAGTCTCCCGTTTCCCAATTTACAAACTCGTCCATATTATATTGACAAACATATTGAAGAAGAGATTCTTTTGTTTCAAAACAATATAGTCCCATTTCAGGATACTGATCGATCAGCTCCTGCATCTGTTTTGGAGTCCACGAAAATCCATTGCCCACTTGTGAAGTTCTGCCCATCATCGTATTTAGTTTGAAACTTGGAATCAAACTATAAAGCTTTCCATCCACTTCATTTGCCTTCCAGACTTCCTTTGTATAATCATCTTGATTGACTCCCTCATCCATCCAATCATATAAATTTTCTAATATTCCTCGTTTTATATAAAATCGAGGGGATGTTGTCATACTCAGACTCTTCATATCTAATAAATCCCCTGCATTACCTGACAATAGATCTGCATTTAAACGCTCCAACGCATCTTCTACTGTAGCTCCTGTTGCATATGGATCATAATATTGTTTTAATTTAATTGCACATCGGTTATGATTTTGATTAAACACTACAATCTCATTCTTTAATGCATCATCTGCTTGCAGCGAAGCCAATGTCAAAATTACAAACTCTTCATTGGAGGAACTTTGTTCTTGTGTTATTTGAAGCAATTTCAAATCTGCAACCCCTTGACTCACTCCAATTATTTTATTTTCTGATATCGCTTGGAACGAATTCCATTCATTAAAATCAATTCCCTTATCAAGCCATCGGAATAACTCTACAGCTTCCCTGCCATCCAGATAACACTTCCATAATCCATCTTCTGTCGCAACGAAAACACTATCATCCATTCCTCCAAAAATCTTTTTCATACCCGTTATAGAAAGAGAAACTCCCTCCTGATTTATGACTCCTGTATCCTTTTGTACTTCATATATTTGAACAGTTCCATCGTCTGTTATTTCATAAGTATAAGCTGTTTTCCCATCAACGAAAAAAAGTCCCACCGTCTGTTGTGAAACGGGAATTGCTTTCTGCATTTCCCCAGTTTCATCAAAAACGAGAATTTGTCCTTCTCCGCTTTGATTCTTTCCTAATAGGAAAATAGACCCCTGATTATCCGAAAACAAATGGCTATATTGGGTTGACTGATTTGTCAAATCATTTAATGATTGCTCCTTCAGTACCGTACCATTTGCATCAATCTGAACGAGATAAGACATTGCATCCGAACCATCCGAGCTTTGCATACTCGATATATTATTGGCTAAAACCCAAAGACTTTGTTTCGTATCAATCGCAGCCTCTGTTACCATATAATGATTCAGACCAGAAATAGCAGCCTCTTGCTGCAATCCCCCATTCTCATCAAATGTCATAAGAGAATAATTTAGTTGCTTCGTTGCATTGTCCCCAATATATCCTAAAAAATACAACATTCCATTTTGGCTTGTGTATGCTGTAATATTATTTTGATTTAAATTCAGATCTCCCTCCTCAACTTGATAAGTAACTTCACCCCCTCCTGTACTTCCCTGTGCTTCTCCCAACGAAGGATCCCGTGAATCTTCATTCCAAGAACATCCCGAAAAAGCCAACATAATAGCAACAATAATAAACAATTTACATAGCCGTTTCATCCTTACCTCCTAACATCATACAAACAATTCCGAATACTGTAGTTCTCATATCCTTTCCAATACTTTCATTCTATTTTATCCTTATAGATAAATTATGAATAAAACCTATCAATTTCCTTACGATTACCTAACTTTTTTCTTACGAAAAAAGGCGGAACGATCCTTCCGCCTATCCAAGATTTTTTTATTATTTTCATATAACTTCTAAAACTATTTAATAAGTATTCATTTGACCAGACAAAGATACCTCTGCGCCAGTACCACTACCATCAATTGAAAAATAGAACTGCGAACCTGCATCAAAATCAACATTATAACTTGCATAATTAAATCCATGCTCATTTGCTGATACATATCTTCTATACACAGCTCCAGTACTTCTATTATGAACACATGCATAATAAGCAGAAGCTACATCAAACATTTCATTTCCAAAAAAATGAAAACGACCAGGTGTTTCAGGGACAAAATAATAATTAGAATATAAACAATATCTATTAACATAAGCTTCATAATTATAATTATTATTATATAAGTGCCATGCTTGTGTTGGAAGCGTTAAACCATATGGAACAATATCTGGACTTGACGCTGACACTACACTTGAGCTGAAGCAACACATCGCAATCATCATGGCAGCCAAAACTCTCTTCATCTTCCTCATATCTTACTCCTTTCTACTGCTATCGCTATCAATTACAACAGTAATAAAAAATAAATTATATTTTAAAATCACTATTTATATTTTTGATTATTTTTACCTTAATGCC
>OEQY01000123.1_pt1 | contig 22149 bp, 19 predicted proteins | sample 1539871 | NCBI WGS metagenome assembly OEQY01 (sample SAMEA3891877, study PRJEB23780) | metagenome | biome: terrestrial biome; feature: animal house; material: Caecal content | place: Italy | collected 2015-05-05 | reverse complement strand
CGGTAACGGGTTCGCTCAGCCGAGTGCGCAGCACGAACGCCACGAAGCGTAAGCGTAGTATTCCCGTTACCCGCTCCAAATGAAATTTTGCGGTAACGGGTTCGCTCAGCCGAGTGCGTAGCACGAACGCCACGAAGCGCAAGAGTAGTATTCCCGTTACCCACTCCAAAATCAAATTGTGCGGTAACGGGTCCGCTCAGCCGAGTGCGCAGCACGAATGCCACGAAGCGCAAGCGTAGTATTCCCGTTACCCGCTCCAAATTGAAATTGTGCGGTAACGGGTTCGCTCAGCCGAGTGCGCAGCACGAACGCCACGAAGCGTAAGCGCAGTATTCCCGTTACTTGAAGGGTTGCCATGTCAAAATCAAACAACAAACTTGCAATAATTTGTTTGTTACTTGTTGCGTGCACGGTTGTTTTGTGTGCTTGCCGTACGTCGCAACACATTTTGCCCCGAGAGTACCTTGTTGACGAAGTGCGCCAAGCGTACGAAAAATCCGACGATTTCGATGTTTTTTACATGGACTACACTTCTTCGCAAGAGTTCGGTTACGACTACTACATTCTTGTTACGGACAGCGATGAAAACCAGTGCTTTTTCTACTTCTTCACAAACCAACAACTTGCCACACAGTTTGCCGAAGAACAACATTGGAACGTTGCTTTGTGGGCAATGTCCGTCTTGTACGGAGAACCAACGTGGGTATACGTGGAACAGCAGGGCAAAATGGTGGTAACCTACACCGACGCAAGCATTTTGCAACAACTTTTGCAAAATTGACGGACGTCTGATTTCAGATTTTTTCGGCAACAGCCGATATTTTTACCAGACACGGCATTTTGCTTTGTTTGGGTCGCCACAAGCGACAACGGAGGATAGCCATGAACACCTATATGAAAATTGCCATTGACGAGGCTCGCAAGGGCATTGCGCAAAACGACGGCGGACCTTTCGGTGCGGTGGTCGTGAAAAACGGAACCGTCATAGGAAAAGGACACAACCGTGTAGCAAAAAACAACGACCCCACCTGCCACGGCGAAATGGAAGCAATCAGGGACGCCTGCAAAAATCTTGATACGTTTGATTTGTCGGGTGCCGACATCTACACTACCGGTCAACCGTGCGTAATGTGTCTGGGGGCAATTTTGTGGTCCAACATAAATCACATCTACTACGGTTGTTCCATAGCGGAAAATGACATGATAGGTTTTCGTGACGACGTTTTCAGCAAGACGCTGGAAATAAATATGGAAAAGATTCAGGACAAAATTTCTCAAATAGATCACGAAGATTGTTTGCAACTTTTCCGTGATTACATGAAAATTACCGACAAAACTATGTATTAATCATCGTAAAGCGCAACTTGCGCCAAATGAATTTTGCAAAATAAAAACCTCTGCACTTGCAGAGGTTATTTTTTGTTTTCAGTAAACGTCAAAGGACACAAGCGATGCGCCGTCGATATCTGTTTTGTGCATGTCCACACTGCGCACACTGCTGTTTTCGTACGTTTTGTAGTAGTACACACCGCTGTCGCTGTCGATACAGCAGGAATAGTTGGTTTTGTACACCTTTTCATATGGAAGAGAAACGGCACCCGCAGGCACAGCCACTGCGTCGAGAAGGTGAAAAAAGTGTTGCACTCCGTTTACATCGGGACAAAAACAGTTGTTTCTTAAAAAAACCGCTTTCACAAACCTGGAAGCAGAAGAAAAATCTCCCGGAAGTCCTATTCCGCCGAAACCGTTGCTGAAAGGTTTTAATTGCAAATTGGTGCTTTCCGATGGGTTTTGCACAGACAAATTGAGGTACTGCGAAAGATTTTCCATGTGGAAATCAAACGGTGGATTGTTTGTGAGAACGCCCACGGGATTGATACACACGCTTGTTCCCCTTTCGGTACATTCCACCACTGCGGATTTACTTTTGTCCGCTATGTGCCAATGTAATGTTGCTATCGGTAACGACGGCGAAAATGACATTGCAACAAGTTGAGTTTGTCGCATGAGATCCACCGCTTCGTCAACCGTACGACAGTGGCAAAGTATCCATGGAATTATTTCGTGAGGAGCAATGTTGTACTTTCCGTTTGCTTTCTGCAAAGAGTACTTGGCATAGCCGTTAAAATTAAGTCCCGCCATGCACAAGCCCTTTTCGTTTGCACAATCTGCGTACAACGGATAGTTGTCGTACACACTTGCCATTCCCACAAGTGCAAAATGTTTTTCCAATGGCTTTTCGCATTTGAAAGTAAAGGTGTAGTTACGTGGCGTAACCACGACCCTTTCTCCGAAGTGACTGTCCAAGTCCAGATTCCTGCCGAAATAATGCTTATCTAAATTTACGGAAATACTCGTGCACATTTTCCTCATTGCCCCTTTTCTTTGACCGACACTTCATAGTTATTGACAGAGATTGGTACAAAATATTTGCATACGGTGTAAAGTTTTTGCTACATAAAATTGAAAACGCCAATTTTATTGTGCGCAAAAATACCGCAATCGAACACAACTCCGACACAAAAAGCAAATAGTCTGTTTATCTCGTTACCGCACAAATACAAGGTTGGATATGCTTGTACAAAAATCGCAAAAGCGTGTTACTGCCCTTTGTTTTGCTTGTATTTGATTTCGAAGCCTTGCGTTTGAGACAGCCAGTTGGCAGCCAATTGCACCCAGACAGAAACGCAGACGCCAACTTTTTCGTCGTTGCATGTGGTTTCTTTTGTGGCAAGGGACAATCCGTGTGGTCCGTTGCAAAATACGTGCAATTCAAATGGCACGCCGTATTTTTGCAACTGCATTGCGTAATCGACGGAATTTTTGAAACTGACTGTGCCGTCGGTGCGTGTGTGCCACAAAAATGCAGGCGAAGTTTGCTCCGAAACAAGACTGACAGGGTCTACCCTGTCGCCACTGACTCGGAAATTGTCGGAAACAACGGCGAATGTGTTGCTGTTTCCTTTGTCCGCCTGCACCAGACTCAACACGCCGTAGCAAAGCACTACCGCGTCAGGCTGCGCTTTGCGCAATTTTTCTCCCAACACAGTTACATCGCAATTTGTTGCAATGCTGGAAAGCATGGCGCAAAGATGCGCTCCTGCGGAAAAGCCAACGCAGGCAACGTGCTTTTTGTCCGTTGCAAATTTATCTGCCGTTTTTCTTATGTACAACATCGCCATTGCCGCCTCGACAAGTTGCACGGGGTAGCAGTTTGGTGAAACGGAATAGTCAAGCACAAAAGCATTGTAGCCACGTTGCAGCCACTCCAACGCAACGCATTCCCCTTCACGGGCGGAAACAAACTTGTAGCCACCGCCTGGCAACACCAACATTGCAGGGCGACGCTTGTCTTGCGGTTCTTCGCCATGCAACGGGCGGGCATAAACAGTCAAAATTCCTTTTTCGTTTGACTTACGACGCAAACCGAAGTACTCGTACAGGTCCACTTTTTCAAATATCATGTCAGTCCTTGAATCCTTTTGGGTTTTTCTTTTGCCAATTCCACAAAGAGGAACACATTTCATCCAGCCCCAACTCAGCCTTCCAGCCAAGTTCTTTCTGCGCTTTGGAAGCATCTGCGTAGCAGGCGGCAATATCGCCGGGGCGACGTGGTTTGATTGTGTAGGGCAATTTTCTGCCGCATGCACGTCCGAAAGCGTCAATCACCTGCAATACGCTGTACCCTTTGCCCGTTCCCAGATTGTAAACGTACACGGCAGGTTTGGCCGCTCCCTCTATGGCGGCTACGTGCCCCTTTGCGAGGTCCACAACATGAATGTAATCTCTTACGCCCGTGCCGTCGGGGGTGTCGTAGTCGTTTCCGAAAACGCCCACTTCCGGCAATTGGCCTATGGCAACCTTTGCAATGTATGGGGTGAGATTGTTGGGTATGCCTTGCGGATCTTCGCCGATAAGACCGCTTGGATGCGCCCCGACGGGATTGAAGTAACGCAACAGCACCACCGTCCATTCGTTGTCCGCCTTTTGCAAATCCTGCAACATTATTTCCTGAAAATATTTTGACGAACCGTAGGGATTGGTTGTGCCTCCCGTGGGACATGTTTCGTCTATGGGAAGTTTTTTGGGGTCGCCGTACACCGTTGCGGAAGAGGAAAACACCATTTTTTTGCAGTTGTGCTTTTGCATTGTTTCCAACAAGACTATTGTGCCGCACAAGTTGTTGTCGTAGTACAACAGAGGTTTCAAGCAACTTTCACCGACGGCTTTTAGCCCTGCAAAGTGTATTACCCAATCTATCTTGTGGGAAGTGAAAATTTCATCCAGCAACTTGCCGTCTCGCACGTCGCCGTTGTAGCAAACCACCTTTTTGCCCGTTATTTGTTGCACCCTGTCTATTGCTTTGGGCGAAGAGTTGCAAAAGTTGTCTATTACAACCACTTCGTAGCCTTTTTCCAGCAATTCAACACATGTGTGCGTTCCTATGTAGCCTGCGCCACCCGTTACAAGAATTTTCATATTGCCTCCTTACGCATTAAGTTTACCCGATTTATTATTTTGCTACTTTTTGCAGATTTCAATGCGAATCAAAGGGTATTTTTGACCTATCTGCAAAAATTTCTACTATCAGTCAATTTGCACATTGCAATCAGGCTGATTCCTGCCCGTCATTACAATTAACAATTATCTTGCTATTATATTATACAGCAACGTTTGGACAAAATCAACAGTCATTGGCGTAAATGAAAATTACACGATTTTTGACCATATTTGCTCACAACAAACAAAAAAATCGCTTTCACAATTTGAAAGCGATTTTTTGCACAAAGAATGTGCCGAACGGAGCAAAACAGCACTTGTTTCAACCGTTGCGGTGAAATTTCCTTGCACCTCTGCATGTCAATTTTCCGAAAGGTATTTGGTGAAAAATGCCTCGATGTCGTCGAAAGGTATAATTTTAACGTTATCGTACAAATCGGTGTGTACGGCATTGGGAATTATCATAAGTTTTTTGTTGTCGCCCTTCAATTTGGCGAAAGCGTCTCTGCTGAAATAGCAGGAATGTGCCTTTTCGCCATGAATTACAAGAACGGCGCTTCTGATCTCGTCAGAGTAGCACAAAATGGGTATGTTCAGAAATGACAATGCGGACGTTACGTTCCAACCTCCGTTGGAATTGAGGGAACGTGAATGATAGCCACGTGGTGTTTTGTAATAGGCGAAATAATCCTTTACAAAAAACGGCGCATCGTCGGGAATGCTGTCGGATACTCCGCCCGCCAAAGCGTAACTGCCGTCGGCATAATCGGCAGTGCGCTGTGCGTTGAGTTTCTGTTTCAAAGCAAAGCGACCGTCGGCGTCCATGCTGTCGAAATACCCGTTTGCCGTAACTCTGCTCATATCGTACATTGTGGACGTTACCGTTGCTTTTATGCGTGTGTCCACGGCGGCTGCGTTCAAAGCCATACCACCCCAACCGCATATTCCCAAAATGCCGATTCTGTCGGGATTTACGTTTTGCTGTACGGAAAGAAAATCCACGGCGGCGCAAAAATCTTCGGTGTTTATGTCCGGCGACGCCACGTTGCGTGGATAGCCTCCGCTTTCACCTGTATAGGACGGGTCAAAAGCAACTGTAATAAAGCCTCTTTCCGCCAAAATTTGCGCATACAGTCCCGATGCCTGCTCTTTTACTGCGCCGAAAGGACCGGCAACCGCAATGGCCGGCAACCTGCCGTCAACGTTTTTGGGCGTGTACATATCTGCAGCCAAGATTACGCCGTAACGGTTGTGAAAGGTTACCTTTCTGTGCGCTACCTTGTTGCTTTGCGGAAACGTTTTGTCCCAAACATCCGTAAGAATAAGTTTTTGTTCTTGCATATTGTTCCTCCGTAATAAACCATATTAAATTTACACGTCCGTATCTGAAAACTTCGCAGGACGGTTTTGATGCATAGTAATACGCAGGCGTTGCCTTTTTGGCGTACCTGCTTAAACCTGACTACGCACCGTAACGCAATACAGCATTACAACAAACTGCTTTGTCGGTGTTACCTATTCCTCGTGCGTATTCTGCACGTTTGTATTGTCTTGCTCGCTTTTGTCGCACGTATGCGAAGCCGACTCTTCCATTTGTTTGGCAAGTTTTCGCTGTATTTCCAACACCTCTTCCAACTTGCGGTGCAAATCGTCTATGATAAGTTCGCTTTTAAGATTGATGCGATAATCGCTTTCGGCACGTTGCCTGTCCTTTGCTTCCTGACGATTTTGACTCATCATAATGAGCGGCGCCTGTATTGCCGCTATGCAGGAAAGGACAAGATTCAACAGTATGAATGGATATGCGTCAAATGCGTTGGCTGCCAAAATGCCGTTCACCACCATCCACACAACCATTACACCGATAAAACTGAATATGAATGCCCAACTGCCTGCAAAACGTGCAACTGCATCTGCCGCACGTTGCCCCAAAGAAGGCTTTTCCTTTTTGTTTGAACCTTCGGTAATCTCCGTCATGGTAAGTCGGCGTATAAGTTCTTCGTCGGAAAACTCCTCATCCGTAACATGCAACAGTTCACTTATGATTTTTTTACGCTCTTTGCTGTTTGCCATACTTTTTCTCCTGATTTTTTTTATTATTATATCGCCACATTGCGTAAATTTCAAGCGCACGGCAACAGTTTTTTGTTTGATACATCCACGGCAAGCAGTTTTTTGTCGTGTCAGACGTCAAATAAATGCCCAAAACGCAAACAGATACGCAATAAACAAGGACTTGCACAAAAGCAAGCCCTTGCTGGTAAGTTGCAGGTATTTTACCCGATTGTATTGCCGATTGAAAGAGAGAGCAAGGCACTTTTTTGACAAAACCGTGCAACAAGTGTAGATGTGAACTTTCACCACGCTGTTTGCATAAAAGTGGCTACTTTGTAGCAATGGCTTGCGGCGAACTTTTCCATACTTCACAATTTTGCCACAAGCACGCACTTGTGCAAGCACCTGTATTGCTGATACGTTTTCATTTGACTGCGTTGCGTAAAACACGACAAATCTTTACCGACATAAATATTAGATTTTATGTAACGGCAATTTGTCACAGTTTAAACAACCAATGCGTTTCGCCGTCATTCTCGGGATAGGCATATGTGTAGGAGAATTCCTTGCTTATCTCCCCGTCCGCCCGCATGGCAAGAAGAGTATCTAGTTTCTTCTCCGCTTTTTCTATCCGCAGTTGGTATCTCGAAAAATCGCGTTTGTTCTCCGTACAAATCTCTTTAAGCATTCTCAGCGTCTTGACAGCCTCTTCAATCACGTCCTTATTTATCTTCCATAATAGTGTCGAAGAACAGTACCGCCGCCACGACGTTGAGTTTCATAAGGACACTTTTTGCCTTTAGCACATGTTTTACACGAAAATTTTACAAAATTTTTTTGTTTAATCTTCCTTGCCTTTTTATATTTCATGTCATTCTACTTTTGGCGCCAAAATGATATTTCAAATAATTTGACTTCCACTTCAATTCTACTCTCAAAATGCCTCCTTTAAATTCTATATGAGCGTCGACGACACACCCTCTTCACCTCTATATTTCTTCTATCCTCAAGCTCTTTAGATACTCATATGTGCCGTTGTAATATTCAGGCAACCGCGTACTGTCCTCCCAAAAACCGTTTACGTTCTTGTTGGGATTGCCGTAAGGCACACAAATCACCATTCCCATTCTTGCGCGTGTAAGAAGAACACGGTATGCGTTGAGCATGTACTTCATCAGCTCCTGACGACTTTCCGTTTCAGCCTTTTGCTCCACCCACTTTGTCTGCCCATTGAACCGATAGAATTTCCACGCACCATTTTCGTAACGCATATCGGCGTCCCAGAGCACGCACGTATAGTCTAGTTCCAGCCCCTGCACCTGAATTTCCGTCGCCGCATCTTCGAGATAATTGGACGCTCTTGTATCCGCCTTATCCTCCAAAAACCAATGAACGGCGTTCTCATCACCCGAAGGCAAAACATGAATTCCCAAGGGCTTAAATCTCGCCGACTCCTTGGTAATCAGCACCCCCGTGCGCTCCGTTCCACGAACTTTATTGTGCAGCCACTTTTTTGCCTTTGCGATATCCCTTGTCAAAACGATGGGATATTTTTCTTTGATCTCATCATAGATAGCGTAAGCCTTGCCGTCAAAAGACAACAGCGAATGAACAAACGCAGACAATTTTTCCGCTCGGAAAGAACGAAGAGAAACTCCTAAATGCAGGCTTTCCGCATATGTTACGTTGGGGTTATCTTTCAACAGGTCGTTTACTTTTCCCTCGGCATATTCAGGCTCGGTGAGTTTAGGCGATATGTAGACGTTCCAGTGGGGAAACTTCTCGTTAAGCGCCTTGATCCATTCGGAAATACCTGCCTCACCCGTATTGATTTCCTGTCCGCCACCGACGAGACAGACAATTGTTGCCCAGTCTTCTCTCTGATCGAGCGACCATATCAAGAATGCCGCTTCCGACAACGGAAAGTTCGGAACCTTGAGTTTGTTTCCGTATGTTCCGCCTCGCTTCAAGTAATCGGCGAGCCGTTTATGCGTCCATGAGCGCTGTGCCTCATCGAAAATCGCTACGTGCTCCACCTCTCCAAAGCCCGCTTGTTCCATTTTGACCGCCTTGTGCGGATCGATTTCCAATATACCGTTTTCGACGGGATTCTTGATTTTCGCCAGCATATTATCGCGGTAACGGTGTATCATCTGAATGGATTTGCTCACTTCGCGGCGAGAGTCAGTCAACTTCTTTGGCTCACCCTTCTCTCTACATTTTTTGTAATTGTCCTGAGCAAGCGCCTCATTAAGCACCGCAACCAACGGACCGTTGCCGGAAAGATAAACTGCACCCTCATCATGCACTGGTTCGTCATTGCCTTGATACGTCTGTTTGATCGCAACTTCCAAACCGACAAGCGTCTTTCCCGCTCCCGGCACACCCGTCACAAAACAGATGCTTTTTTTATTCTCGCGCTTACTGTCACGCACTATCTTCAAAATATAGGCAATAGTCTGATCGGTAGATACCTTATCCGCCTCGTGCCTTGTTATGTTCTCAACAGAATGATTTTCGTATAAGGTTTTGGCCGCTTCAATAATCGTCGGCGTGGGCGCATAAGGGCTGATGATCCAATTCTTATCGATCGGAGGTTCATTCGGGAATTTTTGCAGCACTTCGGAAAGTAACTCAGCAATCCCGGCCTCACCCGAAACGATCGGGTTTACCACCTTATCGTCATAGACGGACATCTGAATGAGTTTGGAGGAGCTGCGATAATTTGTGGCAATCAAAACCGGAACGATAATATGATCTTCGCTGAACTTATGAAAGTTCTTTAAGTCAAGCGCATAGTCGAGCACCTGATCAATATCGCCTTCTAAAATTTTCGACTCTCCAACCTTAAATTCCAAACAAAAGATAATTCCTTTTAGCAGCAATACAACGTCCACTCTCTTACCTAGACGGGGAATATCATACTCAAAGACTATCTCGCCGTTATCATCAAAACCACGCAAAACATTCTTTAAGATTGAAATTTCTCTCAGCCATGCATCCCGCGTTGTAGTAAGCGCCTCACCGTGATAGTTCTCACATAAAGTGCCGAATATGGATTTGTTGTCCGCTTTCATAAAATTCTGAAAGTTGCTATGATACAAACAACGTGCCATTAGTAATCTCCTCTTTATTTATCAGCAACAATTATTTCCATAATATCATCCATTGTGCAGTTTAGGGCCGTGCAGATTTTAACCAGTACGTTGCTGCTGACACTTGCTCCGTCTTTCTTCATTTTAGCAAGGGTTGCCTGGCTGACGCCGGCTTTTTCGGCCAAATCCTTAATCTTCATTTCTCTGTCGATTAAAAGTTTGAAAAGTTTCTTGTAACTTGCTGACGATATGGCTTATCCGTTAGCAAACTTGTACTATTAAGTATAACAGGTAAATTTAATTATGTAAATATTTATATAAAAAGTTAAAACATCTTTAATTATCTCTTAACCTTCCGACGCTGTTTGTCTTTCGCAATACATATAAAACGCTGATATAAAAGAGACTGCTACCGAATCGGTAACAGTCTCTTATTTTGTATTAAGTTATATACACCACCATCGTCAAAGGTTTATAACGGGTGGGGAAAAACTTTATTCCCAGACGCTCGTAATACTTTTTCGCGGTATCCGCACCTACCGTCAGGGTAAACAGCGGATCTTCGGGTGTAAATCCACTATTAGCCCCTGGGGTTTTTGATATTAGCTTGTGCTCGTTATCTTTTGCCCTGTGCGAAGAATTGCAGGTCTGGCAGTACGCTGTTATCGCACGACTATATCCCATATATTTTTCCGCCGTAGCGGTTGTATTCAATTTTAATTTTTTAAGTTTTTCCCTTATCATTCTTTGGTTATATAAATACCCTTACCGTTAAATCTTGCCATTGATTCGGTCTTAGCATACCGTCTTTTTCCTTTCGGTAAGACCGTGCCTCTTTATAATCAATCGTAAACTCCCATACCAACTTTTTCATATCGTTAGGCTTGTCAATCAAGTCAAAATTCATATACCAATTAAAGCACGTTTCCGTCACGGGAACAATGGTATGAACGAACTGATTAATCACTTCCCTATCAATATAATGTTCGGTAAAATCCATCTTTGATAATAGGAAATCTTCCACCTTTTTCGCAGGCTCTTCTTCCCCGTCCTCGTTTGGAACCATTCCTGCTTCAAGAAGACGTCTTTTGCCCAAAAGTTCGATTTTCTCTTGCTCGATTTCCTTTTTGAGTTCCAAATAAGATTCTTTTGGGATTTCATCTTCCAAGCGCATACGAGTTAAGCGTTTGAGTTTTTCGTCTAACTTTGCTATCTCTTTATCAACCGTTGCCTTGATTTCCGCTGCTTTTTGATATTCTTCAAACACACCGATTTGATATAAAGACGACACGTTGTTCAGAATATCTTTCTTGCTACCCCATAACCCTGCAAAAATATGCCTTGCCATCATCTCTAATTTCCAATCGCATATTTCTCTCAGATTACAAGTTTTTGCATCGTCAATCCCTGCTTCAAGCCTGATATCCTTAGAACCGTTGTTGAGTTGATTATAGCATTTGTACCCGTAAATAACTTCGCCGTTTTTATTCTTACGCCATTTGTTTTTGCGCATTTTATAACCGCATCTGCACTTTAACTTCTTCGTCCAGACGTCGCCACTTTCGTGAATGCCCGTTTTGTGAAGCACCTCCCCGTTTTCCGTGCGGAATTTGCTATACCTTGTACGTTGTTCTCTTATCTGCTTGCATCTATCCCATTGCTCTTCGGATATAATCGGCTCAAAATCGCCTTTTACGTAAAGATAGGTATCTTCGTCACGGTTTATAATAATTTTTTGGTCAAGAAAATTGTTTCTTCGTGATTTTAAGTACGCAGGATAGCCTTTGTAGGTTGAGTTATGTAGTATTCGTGATATTTTTGAATTTTCCCATCTGACTAACCCCGAACTATCTTTTCTTTTACGGCGTATCATTTCGTCACGAATTTGCGAGATTCCTTTGCCGGCAGAATACATATCGTAAATCATACGCACCGTTTCGGCTTGTTCTTCGTTTATTACGTAAGTTCCTTTCGCTTTGTCTCTATCATAACCTAAAATGTTACCGCTTCCGTATAAAACGCCCTTGTCTCTACTGATTTTCTGCCCCGCACGAACACGCTCGGAAATCTTCCTGCTTTCTTCTTGCGCAAGCGTTGCCATAATCGTCAGCCTGAGTTCGCCGTCTCCGTCCATCGTCCAAATGTTGTCTTCTACGAAATAGACTTCAATGCCGTACTCTTTCAGTTCTCTCGTAACCACGAGCGTATCAACCGTATTTCTTGCAAAACGACAAACTTCTCTCGTTACGATTAAATCGAACTTTTTCTGCTTTGCGTCCTGTATCATTCTTAAAAATGCAGGTCGCTTTTTCGCTTGCGTTCCCGTAATCCCCTCGTCGATATACTTCTTAATAACATACCAATTAGGATTTCTATTCGCCACGTCGTCATACCATTGCATTTGATTTTCCAAAGCAGACAGTTGCGCTTCGTGCTCGGTACTTACTCGTCCGTAGAAAACCACTTTTCTTTGTCTTGCCCTGTTAAAATTAACGTTAGTGGGCATTACCATTCCGTTTTCAATCAAGTTAAATCGCCTCCTTTGAATAATTTATTTTGCTTTACTACGCTTTCCCCAAACTGCGTACGCTTCTTTTCGATTTTAGCGTATTCTCGCTCGTCAATCATTTCGTTATCACGCATAATTTCTAACATCTTAAACGCGATAATCTTATTTAACACCTCCATATTTATTTTTGACTTGTCGATCTTCTCTACGCTTTGGGCTGTGTAGCCACCTTGATTTTCCACTTCGCTATTTAATTTTTCATCCTTTTTTAATTCCTTATAATTCAATTCTCCTTAATTTTTATTTTATAGGGGATTATCCGCACTTTTAACGGAAAGATAAATACGGATGCCCTATTCAATCATTTTTCTCCTTATTATTTCCCGGCATTACGGGTGTATTAAGTATAGCTTGTATTCAAACTATATTCCGCTGTTGTCGGTTGACTTCAAATAGTCATAAGCCTTTTTAATGAAGTCCACCTTAGTCATTTTGCGTTTCTTTAAAAACGCATTGATTTCGTCATACAGCTCTCTTGGTATCATAGTCTGAAAATTACCGCTCGCCGCCTGACGCTTTTCTTTGTTCCTCTCCTCGTACTTCCTGTTGGCTATCCTCTGCGGAGTATCTTCTTTTCTTGTAACCATAACAAATCTCCTTAATCGACGTAGACGATTTCGTTTAAGATTTCTTCTTCGATAAGATGGTTTATTTCTTCCCTACGACGCACGTCTTCTAGATAGTTCCCCGTCCGTTTATACCTCTCGTCTTTGGACAACTTTTCATACATAACGTCATAGAGATCGTTTGCCGCTTTATCAACGCCGTGAAGATATTCGGGCAGATGCCCTACCAAACTCAACAATTTACCAAAGTTATGTTCTTCAATATAGTGCTTGGCAAGCGTTCCGTATTTTCCGTAAACGTGATGCACGGGCTTTACAAGCTTTTGATACTCCATAACTTCCTCAACGGTAAGACCTTCCGCTTCAGACTTTCTTTCCAATTCTTCTAACGTCATAACAAACCTCCAAAAAATATTTATCGTATATATACTATACCATATTTTTACCTGTCTGTCAATGGGTTTTATAGAGTTGGCAAGAATGGCTCCTCGCTATGTCAGCAGTAAAAGCACCGAAACTACCGCCTGTGCAAGCAGAAGCACGGGCGTTGCCCAGAAAAAGAATTTCCTGAATCCACTTTCGAATGCGATTTCATCCTTTGCCTTTTCGATTTCCTTTTCCGCTTCTCTTACCTTTTGGGTAAGAGATTGCGCCTGCTGATTCATTTTGAATACGGCGTCGTCTGCGGCTTGGTTGACGCGCTCATTCAGCGTCTTAGTAGCCGAATCAGTCGCCTTTTCCGTAGCTGTATTTACTTGGCGCTCTATCCCCGTTACCGTTGTCATTATCTTGTCCAACGTTTGATTCAGGTTTTTCGATAACTTCTCGTTGCTCTCTTTCACGTCTTTCGTGAATTTCTTTAAGTCGTCGTTCAGATTCCTCTCGAGCAGCTCGTTCTGCCATTCTACGTTCTTCACTTGCCGCGTCAGTTCCGCTATTCGCACATTTTGCGTCAAAATCAAGTCGTTGCATTTCTCGTTTGATACCGACAAGGCTTGCATTAACAATCCTTCCCGCGCTTGCGCCGTTACTTGTTTTACTTCCTCGCACAACTCCTGCGCCGGCAGGTTGTCCGATAAATCCACTTCTTCGTCCGTTATAGGGTCCGGACTTCTCCCCGTTATTCTGTTTTCCAATTTTTCTTAATACCTCGCTTTTCGTATAATTTGTTCCGAGCTTTTCCCCTCGGATGGGTTTTTGTTTTTCGGGATGCAGGTAGGAATAATCCTTACCATCCCTCGTGATTTTTACGCCGTAACACTTTTCAAGATATTCCTTGAACTTGTCAGGCGTAGTTGAGTTTTTGACTGCCTCGGCGATAACCTCTCGTAGTTCTTCTTTCCAACTCGTACCACCGTTTAACATTATCTTGCGTTCGGTTGCCGTTCGACTGTTCTTGCTTCTTTTACGGAATTCCGTTTCCGTAAAGCCGTGTTCTTTTCCGATTCGGTTAACTTCGTCTTTCATAGCAACGTAATCCTTTTGGCTGAACTGCAACTTCTTTCCCGTAATCGGGTGAACGGCGTTTACGATGATATGACTGTGTACCGTCTGCGTATCGGTATGCGTTGCAATGACGCATTCGCAATCGTTAAACATCTTTTCTGCAACCTCTTGGGCGTAAAGGTGGGCTTGCTGTGAGGTAACGTTATCGCTCCTTGCACATGACAGTTTGAAATGATAGTACTTCCTTTCGTCGAATTTATCCCCTTTGCCGAACCGCTTTGCTGTCTGCTCGAATTGCTCTGCAAAGTCCTCGTCCTCGAAAAGATTTCTCGAAGAAACGTATACTGCTTTCTTCGGGTTGGTTATGTAGCTTAAGCCGTTTTTAGGTTTAGCCTTGCTTGCGCTGCATTTTAAAAGCGGCATTATCCACCGCCTGTCGCGGCAGATATTTTACGATATAAATTTTTCAGTTCGGCAATACAGTTTTTTATTTCCCGTTCCGTATCTATGCCGTAGTAACCATTTCTTACCGCTTGATTGAGATTGTTTCCTTGCCGTTTTAGTTCGGCTAAAATCTCGTTGCCGTTTTCTATCACGGTAATAGGCTTGTCCGTAATCGACCGAATTACAAATTCCGTTATCGTCAGCCCGCTGGTCGCTATCGCCTTGTCTATTAAGTTTTTCTCTTTTTCGTTCGCCCTGAATATGTAGGCGAATGGTCTTGTTCTGTTGCCTATAATACTTCCTCCTCATTCTTATTTGTTCGTTGATTTTCGGGGTCTTAGGGGTTTACCCCTAACGAGGCGAGCGTTTCCGCTCGGTATTTGGCAATCCAAATACGTTCCTCGCTATTTGCGACGCCCCAACTTTCACCCCTTTAATATTCAATTGTCTTTTGCCTGCGTTTTAAGGCTGTAGGCTTCGCCTTGTCTTTTCCTTTTATCACCTCCGCTAAATTATTTTTGAGTTGCCCTGTTGAGACAAGCTCGGATTTTTTGCCCTGTTCGGGCATAGAAAAAGCCCGACCGTTGTTCACAGTCGAGCTATGTTTTCACGCTCTGGACGAGCGAGTCCTATTACGCCGATTATTCATATTTACGTTTTTGCAAGCATTTCCCTTTCGTAGAAAGGGAAAACGTTATTTTTCTTTACCTTTACATTACTTCTTGATAATAGGCTCTTTCACTTTTTATCTCTTTATTGCGAATTTCTTACCGTACAAAGTAAATCTGCCATTCTCATCTTCTTCCACATGAAACTCGGGGCTTATACTTTTTAGCATTAATTCTTTAAAACGCGGAGCGTTGACTATCGGTGCGTAAATTCGCCAATCGGACGGGCGATTCTTTTCGTAATGCCGTATCACGAATATGAGCACGTTTTCGCTCGTCAGCCACTTTGAAACTTTTTTATCCCGCTCGACTTTTTCGTCGGCGATTCTATCGTATATCACTTCTCTTTCCTGTTCGTCCGCCGAGCGAAGTTCCATATACAAGCGGTTAATTATCGTCCTGTACTCTTCGCATATCTCAATAATTTTATCTCTATGCCTGTAATCCGTCGCATTGTCCGACGTCGTCTTTCCTCCGACCATCCAAGAGATAGGCATATATCTCACCTTTTTATTTTTACCCTTTTGGAAATTAAACGCCCTTACTGCTTGATAGATATAGTCCATAGCCGTATCATAAAACGCATATTCGCTTTCCTTTTGCTTTTCGTCTATTTCCTTAAAGAAAATAGGTGCAGGACGATTATACTTTTTACGCAATGCGGAAAGTTCTTTCCCAACGTTTACGTTATCGTATGCACGCTTTGCTTTGTCTATCTCTAACCCTGATAAAACGGCAAGTTTGCAGACGTCATTATAAATCTCCAAAATTTTCTCTACGGGCGCGCCGTGATGGATTTCGTTCCATATGATACTGTTTAACTTTTGAGAAAGGTTTACAATCTCGCCTATTTTATTCTCGCTTGTATCATGGTCGAGTTCGGCAAGCGTTTGATCTGTCTTGCCAGCCGTTTCAATTTCGCATACGGGAACCTTGAAAAAGTCCTTGTACTTCTCGGCAGTTTCTACAAGCAGTTTATCGTCTGTTACGAGCATTGTGTCCGAATCGTAATCGCAACCGTTCAGGCGCTGTTGAACGTTTTCTCTGATAGCGTTTACGCAGACGATATTATTCCCTAAATCGAAGTAATCCCATATCCCGCCGTCAAGGTTATTTTCCACGCAGTAAAGATTGCCCATTGTGATATGCGGTGAGCGCGCACAAAGAAGCTTTGCACCATTTGTAAAGCGTTTAGAATATATTTGCCCTTTCTTCAACTCGCTTGTTATATCTTCGCCTGCTATGTATTTTAACAGTTCCGGACCGTTACCGAAAAGCGTTGCGTTCGTACCGTCCAAAAGAATATGTCCACGGCGCAAATTGCTTTTCAATCCGCTTACAATGTCGTTTCTGAAATTCGCATATAACGCCGTACAGTCAAAAAACGAACAACTGAACAGTAGCCTAAAAATAACGTCGGCACGCTCGGCAAGTCCGTCGGGAACTTTCTTTTCTTCTCCGTCGCTTTCCCTTACGTAAGCATCTGAAAAATGATAGCGCATAAAGTCCGTATTGCTACGGATAAGCGATATATAATCGAAACTCGGCTTTAATAATTCTTCCACCTGTGTTTTATCTAACCCCAGCGTGTTCAGGAGTTGATAACTGCTCTGCACCATATCGCCGTGGAAAAATCTCGTGCCTTTATCCCATTTTACCACGCCAAAAGTTGTGCTTACATTGTCCACCCATTTACGGATATTCTTTTCAGTAAGACCACCTGCAAACTTAAGATATTTCAAACTGTTTAGCGTAGTTACCATTACGATCTGACTTACGTCGGTGGCAAGGGTTATAAAACCACGATTCCTTAAATCTTCAAGAGTAATATTCTTATCTTCTATCCACTTTTGCAGTTTGGTGCGGAATGCGCAGGACTTGAAGAACTTGTTACGGAGTAATAGCATATGCTTGTCCGCATACCCGTTCATAAACACGCTCTCGTCTAACAGACTTTCGCCGTCCCAGATATCGTTGGTGATTTGCGTTTGTTTTTGCTCGGCAGTCAGATTGCCGTCCTGCAATTCGACTGAAATTACTTCTTCCGTAAACGTGCTTTTATAGTCGGGAACAAAGAGAATACCGTCCAGCGGAATTTCTACCGTACCTTTGATACTGCTGAGCGATAACGCTTTATACGACTCCCACGAGGCAAGGTCAGTTTTTGGTTTCAAGCCGCACTCGCTCCATTTTGACATTGCCTTGTAAAGTCTTTCGTCTATGAAAAGGCATTTACCCTCTCTCGAACTGCCTGCACTGCGCTTGTATCTGACGTAATGTACGCCGTCTAAGATAAAGCCGTTTTCGTAATAATGTTCCCGTAACTCTTTGATTTTTACAGGCTTGCCCTCTTCGGGCTTGTACGTATAATTAAATTTTAAGTTAATTACGGCAAGGGTGTATTCATTTTCGCTCTTATCTTGAAAAGAAAACTTTTTGCGACAAACGCGCTTATACGCCTTTTCAAGTTCAACTGAGTCAAGCGAATTATCCAAATAGATTTTGAACAAGCGAAAATAGGCGTCGCTTTTACCTTCGGGCATTTTATACCCAACGCTAACGCCGTTTTCTTGCTCGTGCCGATAAATATCCGCCGCTTCAATTGAAATAATTCTATACCTTTGTTTCATTTTTACCTAGTCCTTCTATTGTCTGCCTATATAATATCATAGTAAATATGACAATTTATGTCATATATTATACAAAATTTAGCTAAAAATAGCAAAGGTTAAATGTCCACGTTCTTGGACCTCTGACCGTTATTTTAGATGTCAATATTTTTTAGAATATCTAAAAATGTTTTGTTCCTTGCAAAATCATCTGCTGTAATCGCTTTTATATCAAGAGCATATACTATCCATCTATTTGAATTTTTAATTCAAAAGTTTCAGGCCTTATCTTGAATTTTTCTACAGGGACTTCTTTAGCCTTAGCAAGCTCACTAATAAGTCTTTCATTTTCTTCATTTATATTTGCCCCAAGGTAAACTTTGGAAATCATATTTTCAACCAGCTTTTGCTCATTTAAATTCTTCAAGAAGCAAATAATACGCCATTCTTCTTCATATTGCCAAACCTCGCTTTTAATAAGTAAGGCTTCTACAATTTCAGGAATTGGCAAACTGTTTTCCACCAATTTTACATTCTTTATGTCCGAAAAATCGAAAAGACCCAATGGTAACACAGCACGATTTTTTGAGTAAATAACAGGGAATAACATCGATTTTGCTTCTATAGATTTTAACTTCGAAAAATCGTACTCAACACAAAATCCCGTATGCTTATTAGCATAATGTGACCACATCAAAACATTATCGGGTCGCTCTGCAAAACAAGTAACTCCTATTATTTCATTTATTTTTTGTTTTAGCTTTTCTATCTCTTTAGATAAAGACTCTTCAATCTTTTTTGTTTCTTCTTTTAATTGAGTAGAATCTTGCCCAGACATTTCGGCAACTGCAGACATTTTTTTCAATATGCCCTTTTGAGATTTTATCGCGCTTATACCCGACAGCGCCTCAGGAGAATCTTCGCAAAAGAGCCCAAGTAACTTCTCGTTTGACAAAATTGGTTGAATCAACGCTGCAATTTTTCCTCCTTGCATTGCTTGTCCTAAATCTATGCTTCCTTCAGGATTGGAAATCAAAGAAAAGAACTCTTTCGCAAAATCAGGCTCTGCAAAAGCGCACATGATTGCACTCATCATCTCTTGCTGTGATGGTTGTTCTTTGTTTTTTGCTTTTTGAATAACTTCAAAAAATGCAGGGGATTTTATAAGTAGTTTCAAAAGTTTAATGGTTGGATCGTCAGTTGTTATTTCTTTCCCTTCAAACAACAACCCTTCCAAACTTTGTTTGATAACTTCCGAATTCTCTTCATTCTCGCCAATTGATTTATTTATTAATGGCATCAAAAATGAATGGGCTAAATCATCTATTGATATCCCCATCATACAATCAAATGGATCATTAAATATTTCCGGCTTAGAAAAATAAATAATATCATTCTTAAAATTATCTAAAGAATGATTTGAATCATCTTTACTAAATGAGTAATACTTATATAACTTTCCATTAAATCTATCCAGTTTTTCTTTATATAACCGATTAAACCCAAACCAATCATATTTCCCCGCAAACAATTCCTTTAATTGCGGTTTTATCCAACTTGTATCTTTCAATTTTCCTCCTATCAATACACTTATAACATAAGACCTTTCGTTTTTTCTGCCATCCAATTTAGATGATTGTAAAGATATTTGATAGTCAAATTTTCATTGACCATATCAAAAATATATAGCTTTTGTTCATTCGTGATAAGGTATATTATTTCAAACTTTTTGCCCAGATTATTAATTTCTTTTAATATCCCTATCACTGCCATAATCTGCTCATTAGGGATAAGTATTGTTGAATTGACAAACAGCTCATAGTGCGCCATATTTGCATATTCAGCATTTTTACTGTTTAACCTTTCAACTTTTTGCGCAACTGCATCAAAAAATTCTTTTATCGGTCCTTCTTTGATGTTTCCGTCATAACAACCTTGATCCCAAACAAACGACTTTGAATCGTACTCTATCCCTAACTGAGACAATCGTTCAATATCTTTTTCGCAATTTTTTGATTTTCCGTTGTATAACCTATGCCATACGTTAACGGCTTCCGCTTCCTTTTTTGGCATACTGTATGTTACCTCTATCCCCGTACCAGAAACAAAATGGCGAAGATCAGGCTTGTCCGATATTTCTAAAATGTCAAACTTTTGTGGAAAACAACTTTCTAAAACAACCTTTGCAAAATACTCGTTAAAGTGCTTTTTCATTTAATCAACTAGCCATCTTAAAATTTTTAATATAATAAATAACAGCAAAACAAAATGGTAAAAATAAGCCGTCAAATCTTTGTGATAACTTGTGCACCTCTTTATTCCATTCAACATCACTTAACTGTTGTTCTATGTACGGTTCTATTGCAGCTCTTCGCTGATTGACTAACGTTACACAATCCAAGCCCAATGTCTCTATTGCCTCGCATGCAGCATCAGTTGCGCCATAAATGTGTCCCTCTTCATCATACATAAACAATTCTTCACAATCGGAACATAAAGGAGTAACCTTTAATACTCGATTATTCTTTTTATTATCACAATATGAAGGAAATTTAAGTTTTTCGGCTTTTGATTTCCCTGTACGATCACTTACGCCTCCATCACAAGAACATAACAAATTAGTATATTCTAATTGCAAATGAACATATTGCTTCAATCCACGAGGATATAAATGTTCTATGACAGAAGTATAATTATCACTAATCCTTTTACCACAATAACAGCAAATTCCTCCCTGCTCATCAAATAGACTATGGCGAAGCTCATCTTTTACAATTTTAGGCAGTTCATCAAAACAAGCCCCTATTTCTTTTTTGTAATTCTCCAAGGAAGTTGGGGAAGATTGTTTTATAATATATTTCATTTGATTCACCTAAAATGCGCCATCATATGCTCTATCGTAACCCAAAATGGATCATCTTTATTTAACAACCTTTTTAAATTCTCTATAGCTTTATTTGCTTCGTCTTTTTGATTATGCATTACTGCATTTCTAAAATGTTTTATTGCATCTTCTACTTCCTTAGGTCGTTTAGGCACTTCCATAATTTCTTCTAGTATTTGAACAACATCTCTATTAAAAGAATCTACTGTCAGCGAATATATTTCGCCATCTTTTAATATTCGGATATTTTCTTTATTAATTTTATTAAGAGTAAGAGGTGAATGAGTTGTTAAAAGTACTTGTCCACGAATATTAATTTCTGAAATTAGTTTAATAAACTCACGTTGCCAGTTTGGGTGTAAATATGCATCAAACTCATCTAATAAAAATAACGCTTTAAACTCTTTTGTAAGGTCCATAAGCATTAACAAATTTGCCAATTGCTTTTCGCCCTCACTAAAAAGTTCTATAGGAAACATCTCGCCATCTTTTTTCACGAATATACGAATCGTTTCCAAAAAACCGCTGTCTAGCATAGCTTTTAACTTTGTGTAAAGTTCTAACGGCGTTTCGGCTAAATTTCGAAATAAATCTGAATGTCCTACTGCTAACGTTATATAGTCTTCCCCCAAATCAAATTCAATAAATGGACCTACGCCATACTCTTCATCTTCTTCCAATAATTTATCAAAGAAAAACTTATTAAAACCCCTTGCTCCCCATACGTTTTCACCAGAACCGTCTGCAGAGGACCAATACGGCTTCTTGAAGTGCATTAAAATACGATGCTCTTCTATACTAGAAAAACCTAAAAGATTTTTAATTTTATCTAATACAGCCGTTTGGAATACATAATTAGCAAAAAAAGCGATAGGAAAATCTTTTAAAGAAAAAGATGTAACAAACTTTAAGTCAATATTATCATCGCGTTTTAACTTCAAATACTCATCATAGCTTTTTTGAAAATATTCGCTATACGAATTAAGTCTACCCGTTTCACCTGCATAATAAGTAAAAATAACCTTTGGCAAGCCATTTCCTATATTTTTAATATCTCTAGCATTGTTCTTATAATACAAAAAACGAACCCCGTCATCTTCTATTCTATATTCATTGCTATCAATTTGGTAGATATAATCAAAAATATAATCAATATCATTTCTATTGTTAAAATCTTTAGCAACGGAAAACGTATGAGCTATATTTTCTAAAATATTAGACTTGCCCGAACCGTTGTTGCCGATAAAGGCAATGATATTTGAGTCGGGAAAGTTTATTTCCACGTCTTTTAAGTTTTTATAGTTTTTAATTAT
>OEQY01000120.1_pt1 | contig 22603 bp, 19 predicted proteins | sample 1539871 | NCBI WGS metagenome assembly OEQY01 (sample SAMEA3891877, study PRJEB23780) | metagenome | biome: terrestrial biome; feature: animal house; material: Caecal content | place: Italy | collected 2015-05-05 | reverse complement strand
AAATTGCGCTTTTATTCCCCACGATGAAGCCACTCGATTGAGGACCCGCTGCGGCACAAAGGATTGCGGGTTTTTCATAAGCCAGAAAGAGCGGTTTTACACCAGTTTTACACCAGTTGGATCCACCAACGACGCGATTTTACACCTGATTTTACACCAGTTGAGGAAGTGACGATGGAATATTATGAAACAATATAAGAACATTATGGCCCAGCTTCCGGGCAATGCTGAAGATATGGGAACTTGCGGGGGGATACAGAGCACCGGTTTTCTGTTCCCCACGATGAAGCCTCTGGACTAAAATTCCACAATATATAGTGTCTGACGAAACCGGACGGCACAAGATGTAGTAAAAAGGGCTTACAACTACAACTTTTCTACAACTTTTGCTTGAAATCAGACGGCATCAGACGGGCCAAAATGAAGGGCAAATCCGTGTTTTTTATGCGGATTTGCCCTTTTTTGCAATTTTCACATTAGCACCAAATTACCCTTGATTGCCTCTGCTTTTTCCCTCATGTTTTCTTGCGTAATATGCGTATAAATATCCATAGTTGTGGAAAAATCAGCGTGGCCCATCACCTGCTGGATAAACTTGATGTCGTTGGTGCTTTCACAGAGCCGCGTGCAGAATGTGTGTCTCATGTTATGTACGCTAAAATGCGGCAGCAGTTCCGGCTCACGATCTTCCAGTTCAGCCTGATCCATTTCTTCGGCGTTGTAGGCGATGGAGATACGCTGGATGGCCCGATTGATATTATGGGCACTGAGAAAGTAACCTTCCCGATTCCTAAAAAGGAAACCGTGATACCCATTCATCACAAGGTCTTCCGGATAGAGGGTGTCCATGACTTCAATCAATGTGCGGAGCTGTTCAGCAACCTGCGGATACAGGATAGGGATGGTGCGGGTGCCGCTGGCCGTTTTAGGGGTGGTGATATGAAAACCTGCTTTCCCATCGATCACACGATAGATCAAGTTGTGATTGACAGAGATGGTGTTGTTCTCCAGGTCCACATCATTTTTAGTTAAGCCGGTACATTCCGCAACACGCATTCCCGTACCGAGCAGTACGACCATGACAGGCAGCCAGTGGCTATACATCGGTGACTTGGAAATGAACCGAAGGAAGTTCTTCTGCTGTGTCATGGTCAGCGCGATTCTTTTCTTCGGGGGCGCCCCGGCTCCCTCTGTTTTGAGAGAGCGGTAGACGCCTTTGCTTGGATTTTTTCGGATGTAGTCATCATCGACCGCCAATTCAAGCGTGGGGTGAATCAGGTTATTGATGCTTTCCAAGGAATTGACCGCAAAGCCTTTTTTCAAAAGCTTCGTGTAAAATGTCAGGATGTCGCTCTTTCGGATGTTGGGCAGGGGAATGTTGGCAAACGGCTCATCCTTCACATAGTTGCTCCAAAGATATTCGTAATTCGCCCGTGTAGAAGCCTTTAACTGGATCTTCGTATCCATGAGGACTTTGAACATATCATTTAGGGTGATTTTCATAGCCTCCTGGGTGCGAATACCGTCTTCGCTGTCACGGTTGAGCACTTTTTCTTTGGCCCGCAGGCTGGCAAGGTCAAAATCATAAATGTACTTTTTCTTCTTACCCAGCTTATAGACAAACATATAGCTGCCGTCTGAGCGTTGTGTTTCTCCTGGCCGCAGGTTGCGGCCTTTGTTGTCTTTTCTAACTTTTGGCATAGGCTGATACCTCCCGATGTTTTGTGTGTTGCTGTGCCCGGAATGGGCAAGGTTCTGTTAGCATGAGATCTCGTACAAATATTCCTTCACGCGCTGAACGCTCCAAAGGACACGAGAATTCATGGTAATGCGGGCGTGGGCCAGGTCGCCGATCTGGACGGCCGTGTGCCGCCCGCAGTCGAGCAGTTTGCAAAGCGATTCCGTATCGACCGCCAAGCACTGATCCGGTGAAAGGTCATTGGGTTTTCTTTTTTCCATAATTGCCCTCCTTTATTTGCAATTACATATATCCTTTACTGTTTGTAGAAGAAGGTTTTCAACAAAAACAATGAAGTCATTCAAATTCATCGGGAAGTGTAGGGTCTCTTCCAAAGGCCATTTCCTGCGCCGGGGCTTTCCGCCGCGTATTGCCAGGGCCCGCTGTGCGGTATTTCAATCGTGGGCGGGCTCCATGTGGTCATCGCACACTGTCCGCGATCCCTGTATAACTCCAATGGAAAAGGTTATGGGGCTTGTCAAGGTACAAAAAGAGCGTGCAGACCGGCTACGGAATCCCATGCCATGTCTGTACGCCCTATATATAGGAGATGGCGGCCAAATTTCTGCAAATCCTGTGCCTTTTGATGAGTTTTTTTGAGCAATGCCATTTTCAGCAACAGAAAGATACTATATATAGATGATATTCCTTGACTAACGCAAGATATTGTGTTACACTGTTTCTGTAATTGATTTTTGTGCGTTTTCCCCTTGTGGGATACAGACTTAGTTTCTGTACCGCGGATTGAAAAATCTGCATTGCACACGCAGTCAAGATTGTACTTGTGCCAGTAGTATTACTGCGCCCCTCTGGGCCGGTATATTACTGGCTTTTTTTGTTTTCCGGGACTTTTGCTCCCGTCAGCGAGGATGACTTTGGTTCATAGGCAGCTATGGACATCAGGCGTTACGCCCACTGTCACCCTCGCTTTTTTTCTGCCCAAATGCCGGAAACGGCTTTGAGGATATACCAAAATTACAGAAAGGCAGGTATGAACATGAATGTAAAAAAGCGAAGTCAGGAGCCTCTGATGAGTAAAAGGAAACCGGTGGCGAGCTGGCGGCAGTACCAGAAGCTGAACCAGTCCGCACAGAAGCATTGCCCGGTGATTCGGGCGCCCGTCATTCCCCGCAGGACGCGGAGGGGGTGTTGAGTATGCCGGCAGGCAGTGTGGCTGTCAAAGAGCGGCATCAGCCCCTGGTGCTGGTGGAAACGGCAGGCTTGTCCGAAGAAGAATGGCTTGCTTACCGCCGGAAAGGCATTGGCGGCAGCGATGTTGCGGCTCTGCTGGGCATTTCACCGTGGCGGACGGCCCGGGATCTGTTTTATGACAAGCTGAACATTGCCGTGGTCGAGGACCATGAGGACAACTGGGTGGCCCTGGAGATGGGACACCTGTTGGAACCGCTGGTGGCGAAGATCTTCCAGCACCGGACCGGCTACAAGGTCTATCAGATCAAAAAGATGTTCCAGCACCCGAAGTATCCCTGGATGCTGGCGGATGTGGACTACTTTGTAGAACTGCCGGACGGCACCACCGCTATTCTGGAGATCAAGACCACAAACTACAACGCCAAAGACAACTGGTGGCTGGATGGTGAGGAAACCATTCCGGCCTACTATGAGTCCCAGGGGCGGCATTACATGGCCGTCATGGATGTGGACCGCTGTTTCTTCTGCTGCCTGTATGGCAACAACGAGCAGGAAAGCATTATCCGTGATATGCAGAGAGATCTGGCCTATGAGGATGAGATGATTTTCCTGGAGCAGAATTTCTGGGAAAATCATGTGCTTACCAGAACGCCGCCGCCTTACACCGAAGATGGCGACCTCGTGATCGAGAGCGTGCGCCGGTACACTGGCCCCGCTGACAAGGAGGCCCCCGCTGTATCACTCGACCTGCCCCTGACGGCCAAGCTGATGCGTTTTCTCCAGCTCCAAGAGCAGAAAAAAGGCGCAGAAGCAGGCAAAAAGGAAATCGAGGAAGATATGAAGCGGCTGAAGGCTGCCATCATTGCCAAAATGGGGAAAAGCTGCAAAGCCATCTGCCAGCAGGATGGGGTGAACTATACCGTCACCTACAATCCGGTGCGGACCCCCGGTATTGACAAGGATAATCTGAACAGGCTGAAGCTGGAACATCCGGACATCTATGAGCAGTATGTGACTGTTTCCGTGCACCGCCGCTTCACGGTCAAGAGTGACGCCGAGGCGGCATAAAAGGAGGGAAAAAAGAAGTGATCCATAGAGGAACTTATGACGGGACGATCTACCACAACCCGGTGAACAAGTTCTGCATCATCAGCGTGAAGACCGCTGATAAGGAGGTGCCCCAGGAGGCCCGTTCCACCCGCCGGTACAGAGATCATCTGATCCGCTTTGTTGCGACGGGCTATGAACTGCCCCGCACGGACGCGGTAGAGCTGGAACTGGACGGCGAATGGACAAAGGGCAAATATGGTGTGCAGCTTCAGGTGGAACAGTGGCGCGAGATCGTTCCCAAGACCAAGGACGGCGTGGAAGGCTATCTGGCCTCCGGCCTCATCAAAGGCATTGGGCCGGCGACTGCCGCGCAGATCGTCTCCCGGTTTGGCGTGGAAACGCTGGATATTCTGCAAAACCATCCCGAGCGGCTGCTGGAGGTCAAGGGCATTACGGAAAGCAAGCTGGAGGACATCAAAACCTCGTATGCGGAGAGCCGGATGCTCCAAGACCTGATGACGCTGCTCTCCCCATTCAAGATCACGCCGAAAACGGCTCTGAAGATCTACCAGCACTTTGGACCCGCCAGCGTGGACATCTTGAAAAAGAGTCCCTTTGAACTTTGCCAGGTGTCCGGTTTTGGATTTCTCCGGGTAGATGCCATCGTTCAGAAAAACGGCGGCGACCTGCATGACCCCATGCGGGTCAAAGGCGCACTGTTCTGGGCGCTGGAGGACAGCAAGGGCGGCAAAGGACATTTGTTCCTGCCTGGTGAAACTTTGCGGAAGGAGGCTCTTCGGCTTCTCAACGCAAAGATCCCCGTCCCGTCTCTCCGGCTTCATGAACAGGAGGTCGCGGATGTGCTTCAGGACATGATTCTTCATGGCGAGGTGGTATCCGTCAAAGATAACATCTACCTGCCCCGCACATTCGCACAGGAAGATGAAACGGCCCGGCGTATTGCCATGCGGCTGATAGAGCCGTCTGCGCCGGAGCGCATTGAGCAGGCGCTGGAGCAGGTCAAGCGTGAAATGGGGCTGGTGCTGTCTTCCAAACAGGAGGCAGCGGTCTACGCGGCTTACCGCCACAGCCTGTCCATTATCACAGGTTCTCCCGGCACCGGCAAGACAACGGTGCTCAAGACCATTTTGGAAGTCTACCGCCGCCTGCATCCGAAAGGCGAAATCGTTCTGATGGCGCCGACCGGCCGTGCCAGCCGTCGTATGGCGGAAAGCACTGGCTTTGACAAGGCGCGGACGCTCCACAGCGGCCTGGGCCTCGGCAGTGAAGAAGATGACGCCAACCGCAGCAGACAGCAGGAGCCGTTGTCGGCGGACCTGATCATCGTGGACGAGTTTTCTATGGTGGATATGTGGCTGGCAGACAAGTTTTTCTCCCGCATCAAGGATGGGGCCCGTGTCGTTCTCGTGGGCGACCCCGACCAGCTCCCCAGTGTGGGCGCCGGGACTGTGTTCCGCGAACTGATCGACTGCGGCCTGATTCCCGTCACGGTGCTGGACCAGATCTTCCGTCAGTCCAAGGACAGCCTGATCGCTTATAACGCCAAGTTTATCAACGAGGGCAACACCAAGCTGTACTTTGGGCCGGACTTTGTATTTATGGCAAGCGATAACCAGGCAGATGCTGCGGAGCGGATCATCGCCCGTTACTGCCGGGAAATCGCGGAAAGCGGCATTGACCGGGTGCAGATTTTGTCCCCCTTCCGTTCGGAAGGCGCCGCGTCGGCGGAACAACTCAACGAGGCCATCCGCGAGGTGGTCAACCCGTTCCGCTCTGCCAAGGAAGAAATCAAGATCGGCGTCAAAGTGTTCCGGGTCAACGACCGGATCATGCAGACCAAAAACACCGCCAAGGTGTCCAACGGCGACCTGGGATTTATCCGCTATATCAAAGACGATGAAGATGGCAAGCGCGTCGGCCTGGATTTCGGTGTGGGCCGAGAGCTGGAATACAGCGTAGAGGATATGGTCAATCTGGACCTTGCCTACGCCACCACCATCCACAAGGCAATGGGCTCTGAGTATGAAACGGTCATCATGCCGCTTTTGAAAGCGCACACCGTCATGCTCTACCGCAACCTGCTCTATACCGGCATCACCCGAGCCAAAAAGCGCGTGGTGCTGATCGGCCAAAAGCAGGTGCTGTTTATGGCGATCCACCGGAATGAAATCGTCAAGCGGAATACGCTTCTGGGCACGCGCATCGGTATGTACTATAAGGCCTATGCCAAGCGGGCCGGAATCCCGGTCCCGGCGGCTCTGGAAGAAGAACTGAAATACGCTGGTTAAAAAAGAGGCGCAAGGTGCAGAAAATTGCCCCGCGTCTCCTATTTATTACACAGGAAGGAGTATATGACATGAACGACAGCAATGCGAAAACGATGTACGAAACTGTGCCTGCGGCCGCTGAACTGAACAAGGTGCCGGGCTTTGACCCGCTCAAGTTCCTCCGCCGCACCAAGGACACCCTGAAGCTGGACCTGCCTTACCAGAAACTCTGGTTCCGCATGGCCCATCCCAACGGCCGTATGCGTCTGACGGCGCTGCGGATCACGGAGCAGATGGCGATTTTTGAGGCCAAGGTATTCCTGGACCGCAGTGACGCGGAGCCGTTCAGTATGAGCACGGCCCAGCAGACTACCCAGGACAGCCGCGACTTCGTAAAAGCCGCCCAGAATGAGGCGCTGAGCCAGGCCCTTACGGACGCCGGTTTTGGCATCCAGCTGATCAGCGCCGGCGCCCAGGCCGATCTGATGGAGAAAAGCGCCGGAGCGTCTGTCAAAAAGGCCGCAGAACCGCCTGCCGGGCCGGCGGAATGCACGGCACCGCCGCAGGAGCCCCACAGCGCCCCGCAGAAGAGCGATACGCCTGCTGAGGTGAAATCCCTTGCCAGCCCCGTCAAAACGCCGCAGAGGGCGTTTAAGGGCGCAAAGGCGGCAACCGTGACAACTGCCCCGCCGGAGGAAAGCACTGCTTCGGAAACGGTGGAGCAGCACCTGCCGGTGGAGCCGGCGAAGAAATTCGATACGCTCCCGGTTGACGCTTCGCCAAAGACGGAACAGCCGGCGGCTGAAAATGAGCAGGCGGATGAATTGCCCGTCCGCGGCAATGTAACGGAGCTGCCGGTCCAGCACACGGAGGAATCCGAACCTGCCGCCGAGCCTATGCAGCCCGAAGATGACGCTGCCGGGGCGGCGGATACTGCGGTGGATACCCCCTCTTACACGAAGGACACGCCTATGGAGGATATTCTGCAGGTCATGACGCTGGAACAGGCCCAGCAGGTCATCGTAGACGATGGCATCTGCAAGGGCATGACGATTGCCCAGGTGGCCGAGAAGCGGCCTGTCAATCTGCGGTACTACCTGATCCCGGGCAAAAGCAAGAACAACATGGTCCGCGCTGCCGCCCAGCTGGTTTTGGATTCGCTTCAAAAGGCCGGCTGATATGGCCCCCGGCGAGGGCATGAAGGGAGGAATGACAGATGGGCTCGTACCCGGATGAATTTCCCTTCGGTATCATGGAAGTTGTGGAACTGCTGCACCTGCGGGTCAGGCGCCAGCAGGCAAACAGCGTCTATGTGGACTGCCCGTTCTGCGGTGACCGCCGCGGGCGGATGAATGTCAATTTCGTCAAAAATGTCTGGCGGTGCAATCACTGCGACGAACATGGCGGAATGCTGGCGCTGTATGCAAAACTCAATCACACGACGACCTCTGACGCTTATTGGGAAATTGCAGAAGCTCTGTGTGACAATACCCACGAGGAACACGCACGCTCCGGGAATGAAGCCCAACAGCAGCCGGTCAGCACCGGGTCCCCATCTTCGGGGGCCCGGGCGGCCGCTGCAGGTCATTCTTCTTCCGAGCGAAAAACTGTGCCGCAGTCGGATAAAGCCAGCCCGGCCGAGATCCATCAGACACTATCCCTGCTTCTGGCCCAGCTTACGCTGCGGCCGGCACATCGGGAACATCTGCGCTCACCAAAGCGCGGGCTGTCTGATGAACAAATCGAGGCGCTGGGCTTTAAGAGTACCCCGCCGCCCTTCTTATGCCGCTCTATCACGGACCGGCTGATCAGGCAGGGCTGCAGGGTGCAGGGCGTACCCGGATTTTACCGGGACGACAGCGGCCACTGGACAATGGCATTTTATAAGAAGACCTCCGGCATCCTGATCCCCGCCATCGGCTTTGACGGCCGGCTTCAGGGATTTCAGATCATGCTGGATGTACCGCTGAAACACAAAGATGACCCGCCGGAGAAACCGGGGGCCAAGTACATCTGGTTTTCCTCTTCCTCAAAGACAGACGGGACAGGCTCCGGCAGCCCGGTACATCTGATCGGTGACCCATCCGCCCGGGTGGTCTATGTGATCGAGGGGCTGCTGAAAGCAGATATTTCCCATTGTCTGACCGGGCGCACCTTTGCCGCGATTGCCGGGGCCAACAACACCAGCCCGCTGGACCCGTTGTTTGCCCTTTTGGCGCAGAACGGCACGGAGGAAATCATTGAAGCCCACGATATGGACAAGTACAACAATCAAATGACGATGGCCGGGGCGTCGAAAATTTACCTGACGGCCCGGAAGTATGGCATGAACTGCCGGAGGCTGACCTGGAATCCCAACTATAAGGGATTTGACGATTGGCAGCTGGCACTTCGCCGGGAAAATCAACGGAGAAAGGAGATCGATAGACTTAGTTTTAAGGCGCAGTACCTCCGCGGCTTGTGTGAACTGGCGCATATTGAGGACTGCATCGAACTATGGCAGCACCTGGCTGAAAACAAGACCTGCCTGACGGAGTATCTTGGCTTGACCAGAGAGGAACATGAAACCTTCCTGCGGCAAGGCAGGGATGCCCTCGGCGCCCTGCTGGAACCCCAGCGGCGGAAACAGAGGTTTGTGCTTTATCAGCTGGAACTGGACGAGCAAAAAGCGATCCCATTTGCTTTCAAGGAACTTGCGGCGCTGCAAAAGGCCGGCTATGAACAGCCGCCCGCCGCCATGTACCGCATGGTCGGGGCTGGCGAAGTCTACTGCCCGGTGGAACAGAGCGACGCAGAGATTTTGAAGCGCCTGTTTGCTGACTGCCGGGAGGAACTGCCGGAGGGCTGCCACGGGCGGCCAATGGCGCTCTCTGATGTGGTAGAACTGGACCATTCTCCACGAAGGATCTACTACTATGTCAATGGGGAGCATGAATTTCCGCAGGTCAAGTTTTCCCCCATGCTTGCCAAAAAGGACATCAAAGAAGGGACATAAAGAGGCTTCAATGGTTGTTGTAAATGAGACGAAGAGAGGGCAACTTCTGGCGCTTCTGGAGCAATGCGCCCATCTGAACGCTGATGTGCGGCCCCGCACGGATAAGGGATATTTTACGGTGACGGTCCCGCCGCCGTGGAATGGCCCGGCCCAGCGGAAAGCCCAGGAGGTGCAGGACAGGATCAAAAAGTGGTCGGAGCAGTATCCCAATGTGATATGTTACTGTTTCGACAGCTTCAGCACACTACTCTATGTGCTGTGACACAGGTAAACGATGGCATGGAACAGGTTTTATCCTGATCCATGCCATTTTTGTCAACGGAAAGGAGTTTATTATGGGATATTTTTCGGAAATGTCGCTGGATATGCAGGAAGGCCGCAAACCGTCTGCCGCCTCGCTCACCCGCGAGTGCGCTTTTGAGGACGGGGAGAACTTTGACGAGCTGCCGGTGCCGCCGGCTGACCGTCAGCCCGTACCGCCTGCCGCAGAGCCGGCGCCGCAGCCTGCTTTTGAGGACGACGGAGATTTGGATGAGGCCCCGGAAGAGCTGGAACAGCCTGACGAGGCTGAGTCTCCCGCTGAAGAAACCGATGACGGGGACAATGCCGATGAGGGTCAGGCGGAGCCTGCCAAGGCAGATACCTCCAATACGGACGCTGACGAGGAAAAGCGCCGAGCCGAGCATGAGGCTGCCGAAGCCAAACGGAAGGCTGAGTGGGAGGCAAAACAGGCGGAAAAGAAGAAGGCCCTGCAGGAACAGATGGACCGCCTGGCTGCCATGAGTGACGATGAGGTGGTGGCTGCTTCCATGCAGCGGGTCAGCGGCGATGTGGAAAAGCTGACCCGGCGCAATATGAAGGAGTGCGTGTCGGAGTATATCCAGACCAAGTGCCTGGAAGACCCGGCATTTGCCCGTCTCACCATGCACCCGAAGAAAACGATGGTCCATTGTTTCCAATACATCAGCCGCAAGGCATGGGAGTACATCCAGGACGAATTGAAAGCAAACGGCATCCAGCCGGGCCAGGGCAGCCAGGGGTATGGCTGCGATATTCCGGATGACCTGTGCTATCAGTGGTCGGAGGACTATTTCCGCGATCCGGACGCCAAAGAGGACCAGGAGCAGGAAGAAAAGTTTGTCCCCCGCCCCTACTATGGCAAGTCTTCCGTGAAATCCTCCAAGAAAAAGAAAGCCGAGAAAAAGCCTGCCGAGAAGAAAAAGCCGGAGTCCAAGCCGGCGCCGGAAAAGAAGCCTGCTGCTGACGGCCAGATGTCCCTGATGGATTTTGGCATGGCAAAGGCCGGCTGAGGAGGCAGCGTATGATTGCGTATAAAGGTTTTCGGCCCGGCATGATCTGCATTGACTATCAGTTTCAGATGGGCCTCAATGTGACGGAAAAGGCCAACTGCCGCCAAAATGGATTCCATTGTGCGGAGGACCCGTTAGACTGCCTGAGCTATTACGGCGATGTAGACCATTCGGAATATTACATCGTCAACGCCGGCGGGGACATCGACGAGGACGAGGTGGATTCCAAGATCTCCTGTACCGAGCTGACTGTCCTTAAAAGGCTGACGAAAGAAGAACTGTTTCTCCACGGCCTCGCCTTTATGGCAGACCACCCCAAGCGGAAGTGGAACAAGCATGTTCGGAAGGACAGGGCTGAAGCGCGGGGTGGTTATGCGGTCGTCCGCGGCGCCGACCCCATAGCCAAGGGCTGCCGGAAGGGTGATGTATTGGCCTTTGCCAAGGAGGACCCGGCCACCGGCAGCATCCAGCAGATCGTGGTGGCTACCATTGATGGAAAGACACTTCTGCCCAATGTCTGGTATGGGGTGGATCTTGAGAAAAGGATGGTGAGTTAATTTGAAGAAATCCATGCTTCTGGCGATGCCGATGCTGACGGCATCGCCGGAGATGAAACAAGCAGCGATGGCGGACGAGCCCAAAAAGGAGACGACTTATTACGGCCATACCTATACTACCCGCACCTATTTCGCATATATGAATTGTCTGGTGCAGGATGGCATTCTGAAAGCCGCTTTTTTCCTGCCGGATCATCTGCGGCTGGATGGAAACAACCCTGTCTATGAGGTGTTTCTCGACAAGGAAAACCGCCAGTTTCTGACCTACGATCACTTGGAGAAAAAGTGGCGGGATGCAAAACTGGACCGTTTGGAATGGCCTGGCAGGAACTACTACGCTACCTGCTGGGTCAGCGAGGAAGATGCGGCCTTGGTTCAAGACTATTTTTCCGGCGAGCGCGGTGGCGATCTCGGCATTCTCGACTTTCAAAGGAATGTGAGGGACGAACAGCTGGAACGGCGCCACAAACGGATCACTGCCCCGTGGGACAAGGATCTGGCGCAGGTGCCGAAATTGCCAAAAGATTGGAAGCGGTGGGCCGACAAGGTGGCCGTGCGGGAAAATTTTATATTTTACCATTACAAGCGCGGCGGAGCCAAAACCGGCTACTGCACCTTCTGCGGGAAGGAGGTGCCCATTTCCGGGCACCCCTACCACAACAAAGAGGGACGCTGTATCCGCTGCCGCCATCCTGTGGTGTTCAAGGCTTTGGGGCGCGCAGGCTATTTTCAAACAGATAAGTATTATGCTTATCTGGTCCAGCGGTGCAGGGATGGATTTGTCGTTCGGGAATTCCGGGCGGACAGGACCTACCGAAAGGATACCCTGCCGCACAGCGAGCCCTATTGGCATGAGTTCCGGCGTTCGATTTATGACCGCACCGGCGAAATCCGTTCCTATTACTGGGGGATGTACTGCCAGCGGGAAACACGCTGGATCGCGGGAAGCCCCTGCTATTACGCTTATTATGGTGATCAATCCGGCCGGGTATATGGAAAGACTTTGCCCAGCCTGGAGAAAAAAGAACTTCGTCAAACCGGCTTGGCCGAGTGGATACGAAGCCATCCGATCACTGATCCTGAAAAATACCTGGCAGTCTGGAAAAGGCTTCCCCAGATGGAGCAGATCTGGAAGGCTGGACTGCAGCGGCTGACAAAGGAGTGTTTCCATAACTGCGACAACGTGCGGAAGCTGGTGCTGAACCCCAGTGAGCCCGGGCTGATCCGCGCTCTGGGTCTGGATGCCTCAAAATTCCGCCGCCTGCGGCAGATGGATGGAGACACAGAAACTTTGGCCTGGCTGCAGCTTGAGAAGCGGACCGGACAGCGTATCACGGACGACATGCTGCGCTGGAGCAAAAAGGAACAGATCAGCGCCAAGGATCTGGTGTTTATCGCAGACCGAATGAGCCTGGTGCAGATCAAAAATTATCTGGAGCGGCAAAAAGAGTATTTTGATGGCAGCTGCCAGCAGGCGCTGACCACCTGGCAGGACTATCTTGCTATGGCGGAACGGCTGCACTATGACACCAGCGATGAGATCGTCTACCGTGTGCGCAAACTGCGCCAGCGGCACGATGAACTGGTCCTTCAGAGTGAAGCCGGGAGTCTGGAAGAGCAGGCGTCAAAAATGGCGGCGAAATATCCCCATGTCAATGCTATCTGTGTGGAACTGCAGGAAAAATATGCCTACAGCGATGACGACTACACGGTGCTTGCGCCCCAAGACATCTTTGAAATCATCAAGGAGGGGCGCATGCTTCATCACTGTGTCGGCAATGATGGCGCCGGCGAGCGGTACTATGACCGCATGGAACGCCGGGAAAGCTTCATCATGTTCCTGCGCCGGACGGAGGAACCTAACGATCCCTACTATACTCTGGAGATTGAACCAGATGGAACAGTTCGTCAGAAGCGCACTTTGTTTGACCGGCAGTATGAAGATATTGAACAGGCAACAGAATTCCTGATCAAATGGCAGAAGGTCATTGCGGCCCGCCTTACCGGCCGCGACCTGAAGCTGGCCGAACGGAGCCGTGAGCTGCGGAAAGAGGAATTTATCCAGATGCGAAAAGACCGTGTGATTATCCACACCGGGCATCTGGCTGGCCGTCTGCTGGCAGATGTGCTGCTGGCCGACTTAATGGAAAATACGGAAGTCATGCAGCCGCAGGCGTTACCTGCCGCCGCGTGAGGCAGGTTCAATGGCCGGGCGTCCTTTGGGACGTCCGGCCCACTTTTATAGAATGGAGGTCCCTGATGGGGAAAAAAGGATTTGAGTATGAGATACGCGGTTACAGATATGCGCCTGAGAGTTTCCGTGCTTTTAAAGGGCTGCCGGGACAGAAAATGGAGCAGATCCCACTGTCAGGTGAACAGCGCCGGAAAATGGGCTATCTCTGTATGACCCAAGGCGGTAAGGCTGGTGTAGCTTATGTAAAACATATCGAACGGGAGCGGGAACGCAAGTGCCGTCTGTATATGACCTATGGCTTTCTGATCAAGGGAAATCCACACAGATATGTGTACTGTGCGGAGCTGCGATGCAGGGAAAGCGACCCGCTGGCGGTGCGTCTGGATACCCTGCGTGCGTTCCGGGAATGTTTGGCCCAGCACGGAGGCCGTATTGAACAGAGTGTGGAATGCGAACTGGATGGGAATTACCGCCCCGTCAAAGTGCGAAAGAATTATGAGACTGCCGATTTGAGCCGGCCGGTAGTGGTCTGGCTTTATACGGCATGAAAGGAGAACTCCATGAAACAGCTTGGAAATCTGGCCGTGGTCTGCGCCCAGCGCCCCGATGTGCTGATGCAGATTTATGGCAGCGAGGTAAGCGTACACACAGGAGAGGGGCCGGAACGGGCCGTCCTCACAGCAAAATGGGATGATGATGAGACGATCCAGAGCATCATCCGGGAATTGAATTTTGGCCGGTATGCCCCGGACAGGGAAAGGATGGTGCGGCATGATTAAAAACCTGAACCAGCTCAAACGCGCTCTTCGGCCTGGTATGCGTCTGGAAGTCATTGGCCACTGCCGGCCGGGGTGCATTGGGCAGCTGCGGGAGGTCACTTGGGTCAATACCCAGGGCTTTTATACCAAAACGCTCAATCCGCCCGATCCGAAGCTCAATGCGGCAAACGAGGGGCGCGGCGCCATCCTCTGGTGGGGAGCCGCGCGCACCTGGGAATTTGAAGATGGGGTGTGTAAGTCGTACACCCGTAGCGAACATACGGCGGAGACGCTGATTATGGCGTTCCGTGTTTTAGAAAAGGAGGCGGCCTGATGGACCAGAATTTGTTGATGAAGCAGCGGGAGCTGAACGACCGGCTCAACCGCTACCGGAATGAGTATTACAATCTCAACAGCCCAAGCGTCAGTGATGCGGTCTATGACCGATTGTTTGAGGAACTGCAGGAGTTGGAAAGTGCAACGGGCGTCCAGATGTCAAATTCGCCCACCAATACCGTAGGATACCCGGCGGTCAGCAAACTGGAAAAAACAAATCACTCGATTCCGCTGCTGTCTCTGGAAAAAGTGAAGAATGCGGAGGATTTGTGCCGCTTTATGGGAGAGCATCAGGTGATGTTCATGCTCAAGTTGGACGGCCTTACCATCAAGCTGACCTATGAAGGGGGCAAATTGGTGGAGGCAGCTACCCGGGGCGACGGTGATGTGGGCGAAATCGTGACCCACAACACCCGCGCTATTGGCGGCATCCCCGAGAATATCCAATATGAAGACCGCCTGGTGGTCACCGGCGAGGCGTTCATCCGTCCCAGCGATTTTGAACAGCTGAAGACCACTCTGGTGGACAGCGATGGGAAACCCTACAAGAACGGCCGCAATCTGGCGGCCGGCTCAGTGCGCCTGTTTGACGCCGGGACCTGCCTGGGACGGCGACTGATGTTCATGCCGTTCAATGTGCTGGAGGGCATGGAGGAATTGCCTCGCAAGTCGGAGCGCCTCAAGGCGCTGCGGCCGCTGGGCTTTCTGCCCTGCAAGTACATGGTCACCAAGCGCCCTTTGACGCAGAAGGAAACCGAGGACGGTATCCGTCAGCTCAAGGAGTATGCGGCGGACGCTGATATTCCCATTGACGGTATCGTTATTACTTACAACGACATCGCGCTGTCCAAAAGCTGCGGGCGCACGGGCCATCACTACAAGGACGGCCTTGCCTTCAAATTTGAGGATGATTTGTTCCAGACAAAGCTCCAGACGATTGAATGGACGCCCGGCCGCACCGGCGAGATTGCCCCGGTTGCCATTTTTGAGCCGGTGGAGATCGACGGATGCGAAGTGTCCAGAGCCAGCCTGCACAACCTGTCCTTCATTGAGGATCTGGAATTGGCGCCGGGCTGCCGTATCCTGGTGAGCAAGCGAAACATGATCATTCCCCATGTGGAGGAAAACCTGGACCGGGGCAATTTTTCTATGGATGCCGTGATCCCGCACCAGTGCCCCTGCTGCGGAGAGCCGACCAGAATCCACGAAACCAGTGGCCGCGGTGAAAACGGCGAGGAACGGGTCATCAAGACCTTGTTCTGCGACAACGCCGCCTGCGAGACCCGGCGCCTTAAACAGTTCGTCCATTTTGTGAGCAAAAAGGCCATGAACATTGAGGGACTGTCGGAAGGAACGCTGGAAAAGCTGATTGGCCGCGGCTGGATACACAGCTATCTGGACATTTACCGCCTGGATCAACATAGGAATGAGATCATCCGGATGGACGGTTTCGGTGAAAAGTCCTGGCAGCGTCTTTGGGACGCCATCCAGCAGAGCCGCAGCACGACATTCGAGCGGTATGTTATCGCCATGGACATCCCGATGGTCGGCAATACCGCCAGCAAGGTCCTTTGCCGGGAATTTCACGGCAGTCTGGACGAATTCCGGGATGCCGTCTATGGGGGCTATGACTTCCGACAGCTTCCGGACTTTGGAGAGACGCTGCACAACAACATTCAAGAGTGGTTTAACAAGGAAGAAAATTTCTGTATTTGGGAGGAATTGCAGATGATGATGAACATTCAGAAACCGGTGGAGGCCGACAACCAGACCATCAACAGGGACAATTCTTTTTCCGGAAAGACCATTGTGGTCACGGGAAAGGTCGAGCCTTACACCCGCGACGAAATGAACAGCCTGATCGCCTCATTGGGGGCAGTGGCCGGCAGTTCGGTGACCCGCAAGACCGATTATCTGGTCTGCGGCGAGAAAGCCGGCAGCAAGCTGTCCAAGGCGCGGGAACTGGATATCCCGGTGCTGACGCCGGAGGAATTTTTCCGCATGGCCGGTGTGGCTTAACCAGTCGGTTCATCAGAGTTTGACAATGGGGAGAGGGCGGTCTGCGTCCTCTCCCTATATTTTTATGGAGGAACACCATATGGAAAGAAAGTATTTCATCCCTGTTGTCAATCGCGTTTATACCAACCGCAATAATAAACAGTACCGCTGCACCGGCTTCGTGGAGGGCAGCTGCCCGTGGGAAACGGTAGCCTATTTCACAAGGCTGTCCGACGGCTGGAGCCTGACTGCGCATGGACCGCAAATTTACGAAGATGGGACGATTGAATGGAACTATTCTACCGGCGGGCATTGGCCGCAGTGAAAAGGAGGGAAATATTGTGACCCAAGAAATTATACCTGCATACAGCACCTTCCAGAAGGACATAGATCTTACGCTGTATCACGCCTTTGCTGAATTGGTCGTACAGACAGCCCAGGACGGTGAGGCGAGAATCCTTTACCGTCAGCTGGAAGCGAGACAAATCTGGCAGGAAGATCAGAATGTTTCCAGCTATTTTGAAGCTTACAGCCTGCGCTATCCCGGCGAAGTGCTGGAACGCTTCGAGGAAAAACTGGGGACAGACATACGCATCCTGCGCGCGCTGGCGCTGGCCCTGGGCTACACCCGCCGATGCCAGGCCGACACAATGTTTGTGGGCAATCAGCGGAACGATTTTATTCAAAAACTCCGCAGGACCGCCGGGACGGATGTTTACCTGCAAGGTGCGCTCTATCTGCTGGAAACCGACGCTCTCCGGCGCCGCACGCGGCTGGATGAACTGGCCGCCAGGGAATACGCCAGGACGGAGGAGGCTCTGTTTGTGCTCTCCCTGTTTGATGATCCGGAGACCGGCTATCAGGCCATGCGGCCGCAGCTGACGCGGCTGTTTGGACCAGAAAGGACGATTTCTATGGCACGGGATTTTGGCGTGCTGGAATGGTTCATCCGTTTCTACGCTGAAGAGGCAAAACGCTATCGGGGAAAAAACGATCTGGTATTGCGGACGCTGATGAAGCTGCCCTACATGAACATGAAGCCGGACAGTCGGGAATTTTCGGTTTTGCATACTGCCGGGTACAGCATGGAAGAGATTACAATGGCAAATTCCCTGGCGGTGTGGGCCGACCGGATACCGGACCGGCTCTCATCCAAAGGCATTGTGGCGGAAAAGATCGCGGTGGCCTGCGTCCGAATGCTGCTGAACGGCCCGGATGGACAGCCGGAAGAGATCTATGCGTACATCAGCTGGCTGTTCCAGGTTTACAAGAAATTTGAGGTCAGGTACGAGGGATATCAGGATCTCTGGGCAGCCATCCAGACGGGGCTTGCACCCACAGCCCCCCAGACTATCCTCTGGATGAATCAAACAATTAAAAGACAGTTCCCTTATCGCTTCGATGTCTTCGACCCGCGATACGACATTCTGGCAAACGAGCTGAGTAATGAGGAATATGCGGAACTGTTTACCGTGCAGATGCTCCGTTCCCGTGCGGCGATCCCGCTGCGGCGCTGGCTTACGCGGTATCAGGCCCTGACTGGTGTGGAGTATATTGAGTATTTTAACAAGCGCCATTGGCTTACGCTTCGCAGCTTTGTTTTGCTGGTGGAGCGAAAGGAGATCAATTTGTGGCAGTTTTTTGAGCAGCACAAGGGGGACGGGGCTCGTGCCCATCCTCTGGAGCTTTTAGAGGAATATGCGCTGAAAATCTCCAGCTGGCGGTGCTTTCGGTTCGCGCAAAAGCTGTTCAGTCAGTACACTTTCTCCCAGCTACAGGAAATTTTCGGAGATAACTTTTATTTCCACCAGAAGTTTGTCAAGAAGGAAAGCTATTATAACAAAAAAGTCCAATCGTTCTCTATGGTCCGGCCGTTCCTGACAGCGGAGCAGCACCGCCAGCTTTATGACTGGATCGATGCCTCGCTCTTTCAGACAGAGCCGGAATACTATGATTCGTTTGTCCTCTGTGCCCTGAAGGCCCCGGTGATCCAGCGCATCTATGACAAACCGCTGCTGGCGTCTGTGCTGCGGCAGCTTCTGACACACGATGCCTGCAGTGGCTACGAAGTAAATCAGTTAAAGGAGCGGTTCTATTCCAAGGAAGAAATGGAGGCCGACCGAAAAGCCACCGCCGAACAGGAAGAACAGGAAAAGGAACGCCAGTGGCAGCAGCAGGTCATGAAGTGTCAGGAGAAACTGGCAAGTTGCTATAATGGCAGCGCGGAATCCCTGATCCAGTTCATGCACGGATATCATTTTGGTGAGATCAGGAAAGCTGCGCTGGGTATGGTCTATGAAAAATTGCTGGAATGGCCGGCAGGCTGCGCTCAGACCCTTGAGGCGGCGGAAATGTGGAAATTTTTTGAGCTGTGCGGAAGTCTTGTGATGTATGAGCCTCGGCCGCGCAGAGAGATATTGACAATGGTGCAAACCATCGTAGGAGGTGAAGCAGCATGACAAACACATTGAAGCATTTAGCCCTGCTCGCCCGCATGGAGAGCAGCGGCCTGAAACTGGGATTGACGGGAAAATTCCCGGAGGATGCCCTGGACCAGACCTGCGAGCGGGTGGAAACTTTTCAATTACAGAACAGGCTCCGCACCGGAAATGACAATACGCAAATTCAGAAGGAACTTGTACGGACGCCGGAATTTGCGGCGCTCTACCATGCGCTGTGCAATGATGGGGTGGATGACCGGTCGATCACAAGTATGCTCCAGTCGGCTATAGCCTGCGATGAGCAGTTGACGCAGTATCCCAAAGAACAAGTGCTGGCGGCAGCGGGAACGGATATCCCTTTGTCCCTGCGATTTTATTACATGAAATTCTACCTGCCGTTTATCAAGTATGAGGAAGAAGGAGAGGCCATCATTGACAACATCAATGCCTTCCCGGCCACAGAACGGGAGGAATTATCCGCATTGACGGACGCACAGAAGAACATGATGCGGCAGCCGTTTCTCGGCCCGTACCTGTTCAACTGGAACAACAATACGCGCGAGGCGCTGGAGCTGCTGGAACAGAACCAGCCCCTTCAGCGGGTCCTGACACTGCTCTACCGGCAGGGGGTGGCGCTTGATCTGAACGCGGCACGGCTCAAAGACCTTTGCTGGGTAGAGACGGCCGATGTGATGAAATTCCGCCGCCTGCTGGCCGCCTTTGAATATGATACCGAAGACCTCGATGCCTTTTTTGAGCGGTGGCTGGAAAATCACGCGGGGCAGTATGACCTTAACTGGTTTATCTCGCACACAGCGCCGCTGGACAAAGGACAGCGGCAGGAGATCCTGCGAAATGACCTGAGTTATCTCAATGCCCTGTACTCCGGGAGGCTCCATCTGGATTTCAGCTCTATCCGACACCATCAATTCCCCATCCTCACTTATGCAGTGCGGCATGGGAAGAAGCATTTTCTGGATCTGGTGAGCGAGCACAGCGAGCTGTTCCTTTCGCTGGGACGGTATGCGCTGCTGTTTGAGGATAAGTTCTGTGAACACTGCAACCTCAACAGCCTCACAGCCAGGAACCTGCAGGCGTGCGATACAGTAGAACGCGGCAGCAGCCATTTTGACCTGCTGGAAGACGGCAGGCAGTACACCTTTGAAGAGATGTGGCTGCTGTGGCAGCAGGATGAAATCTATGTCCGGCTCTACGCCATGCTGACGCCCCTTTCCGTGGACAGACGGCTGCTCACTTTGCGCCAGCTATTGAAGCATGGGCTGGTCAGCCACCACATGGAAGACCAGGAACTGGAACAGCTTGCCCGGTGTCTGCTGGAAAAGCCGTTCAGTGAGTGGTATCGAGGCGCTTTTGGACACATCCGCGGCCTGACCAGGAGGACGGCCATGTGGCTGCTGCGGAAATATGAGCAGCTGCAGGTATTTATCCCGGAGATGCAGTCCGAGGCGGACGCGATCTTTGCGCTCAACAACGGGGCGGTGATTGCCGGACAGAAAAACTGGACGCAGGTTCGTGCCGCTGTTTTGACGATGGATCGGGACTGGCTTGACCTGAAAGAAAGGTTTTCCATTACCGATGAATTTGTGGAGCAGCACAGGGAGCCGGTCACCAATTTCCTGCTGCGCGGCGGCAGTGCGATGGTGCGTGCTCTGTACGGCTACCTGCAGGGTGACGATAAGGCTATCGAGGCCCTGAGAAGGATCGTACAGGCCGAACTGATGGGCCAATTCTATGCGTTGAAATATTTTGCCGATGACCTGCAGCGGGAGATTCGCTATCCCATCAGCGAGGTGCAGGAGGCAGCATGGAAACCCAATCTCACGCTGAAGCGGGGAGCATTTTCCGCGGAAGAAGCGGATGATTTCTACTTTACGATGAGGCTGGGAGAATTGCCCCGCACCACATGCCTTTCCTGCTGGGACGGAAACCAGAGGGACTGCCTGCTGGCAGCCTTTGATTCCAACAAGAAGATGATCTTGATTCGGAAAGGTGAAGACATTGTGGGCCGCGCCTGCATCCGGCTGACAAAAGGGGCGTTCCAACGACCTGCGGACTTTAATTTTTCTTTTGCTGATCTGGCTCAAGTGCAGTCGGCGGATAAAAAGCGCGCTGCTGACGAAATGCTGGTTCTGTTTTTGGAGCGCATCTATACTTCCAGATTGAACGATGAAGAAGTGAAAACCGCAATGAAGCTGGCCGTTTCCCTGGTGACGCAGAAAGCGGCGGCCATCGGCGCCGTCGCTGTGCTGGCGCGGCGCTATCTGGGCTGCTATGACCGCGATCAGTATGTTGGCAGCCAGTTCTATGTGTATATCTCAAAATCCAAAAACGGACAGCAGTATCTGGATTCAATGGGAGGCGCCGCGGTGACTTCCCACAAAGAGCAATATACGGGGGCTGTTTTCCTCGTAGAACAGGCGGCGATGCGCACGGCAGCGCCGCAGAAGGAGGATGAATTTTATGAATGACCGTACTCTGGTAAAATTACGATGCAATAAGGAAATGTTGGATATTCGGACTGTATCCTGGACCCGGAAATCCCCCTACAGTTTTTCCATTTTGAGAAGCGAACTCCAGCAACTGGAGCAACGGCCACAAAACCGGCTGATTTCCGGTGACTGCGGTTCCTTTGCCGTCCTGCGGCTGACGCAGAGGCCAGGTGACATGAAGATGCTGGAGATCCGGTTCACCTGGCTTCAGGAGATCGGCGCCGGTAAAGTACACGGCTGGCAGGAGAATATTCGGCTACCCTATGAGCCGTTCCATGTTTTTGTGGAAAATGGAGAGGATATGGATGGCGCAGAGTGGCGCCACCTTTCCGTTCCGGAAATGCTCATGCCTCGTTATGAGTTCCACAGCCGGAAAAATCTCCATGAGGTTGCCCGGCGGCCCGTTCTCCGGCGCAAGCTGGGACGAGTCCTGGGGCGGCATTTCCAGTGGCGCGGCACAGAAAAGATCGTCATTTATGATGACGGCCAGCCTTACAGCTTCTTTTTTGAAGAATACACGCCTTATGGCAGAGGAATTTGCGGCGGCATCATCCTGAATAGCGCCGAGGACTTGGCAAAGGCCCAGTACAGCGTACATACCTAAACAGTACGCTGATTTCGTGTAACAAACGCAGCGCCGCCGGGCAGAGGGATTTTCCTTCTGCCCGGCGGTATTTTTTGTTTCCAATGGAAAAGTTCATATTCCTATGATATACTCATATCAGCTTCAAATTCAAATCACGATATAAGGGGGCGAAACTCTTGGATAATAACAGCAACAAAAAGCGGGAAAAAATAATCACATTCATTTTTGGGGCGCTTCTAATCATCATCGTCCTGGCCATAATCGCCATATTCAGCGGTGCAATTATGCGTCTGCTCGGCTTTGAATATGAGAGCGTCGGCGGCTTTATCCTCTATTTTATAATCGCATCGGTTGTTTCGTATCCCATAAATTTAATAGCGGGCGCACTACCAAAAGCTTTGCTTAATCTTGACAGAATAACAAGGGAAATGGCCGTCTGTATGTATGTGCTGTTAGATACTATCACTACATTTTTCGGCTTTTATATCGTCGATTATTTCATGCCCTCTGTATCTGCAAATACTATTTCGCTGATTGTTTTGGCTCTGGTGTTTGCGCTCTTTGGGATTAGCGATATCAAGAAAAAAGAGTGCTAAGTTCACTTTTTTCACATTTTCCATTATGATACTTTATATTTCCGCCAAATAGCAATGCCATCCATATCGCTTAAATGCTGTTTCTTGTCATCAT